>ERZ808046.97-NODE-97-length-119033-cov-9.375164_pt1 | contig 119033 bp, 128 predicted proteins | sample MGYA00380196_ERZ808046 | MGnify/ENA primary metagenome ERZ808046 (study PRJEB31490, sample SAMN06133421) | mouse gut metagenome | isolation source: Z6_2 | host: mice | place: China: Chengdu | collected 2015-05 ...
GGACTCCGATGAATGCAATTATCGGTATGACGGCCATTGCAATGGATCGCGCAAAGCAGGAGGAAGGAGTGAAGGAATGTCTTATTAAGATTGACCAGTCCTCCCAGTATCTGCTCAGCCTGATTAACGATATACTGGATATGTCCAAGATTGAGAGCGGCAAGATGAAACTGGCCTGCAATAACGGCAGCATCATGAAAATGGCTGAAGAGATAGACGATCTGATGGAAAGCCAGATGCGGCAGAAGAACATCACCTGCATCCGCGATATACAGGTGGAGAATCCGTGGGTTTATGCCGATTTGATGCGTTTGAAGCAGGTAATAATCAATCTGTTCAGCAATGCGGTTAAGTTTACAAATGAAGGAGGACAGATTCGGTTCTCCGTATATGAACAAAAGATGGAAAGACGTCAGCCGGAGGATAGAAATGAAGCGGAATTTTTCTTTGCTGTAGAAGATAATGGGATTGGCATCAGTCCGCAGAACCGGGAACGGATTTTCAACGCATTTGAACAGGCGGAGGATGATACGGCTGCTGCATACGGCGGCACCGGTCTGGGGCTGTCTATCAGCAGCCGGCTTGTCCGGATGATGGGCGGTGAGATTGGGCTTGAGAGCCGGGAAGGAGAGGGGAGCCGATTCAGCTTCACGCTCCGCTTTATCCGGGCGGAAGAGCCGGGGACAAGTGTACTTCCGGGACAGAATACGGGGGAATATGATTTTACCGGCAGGCGGATTCTTCTGGTGGAGGATAATGTACTCAATACGGAGATTGCCAAAACACTCCTTGAAATGCATGGCTTTATTGTCGATACGGCAGGGAACGGTAAGGAGGGCGTAGATAAATTTGCCGAGGCTTCGGAAGGAACTTACTGCGTGATTCTGATGGATATCAGGATGCCGGTCATGGACGGTCTGGAGGCGGCGAAGACAATCCGCCGGATGGCCCGAAGGGATGCGCAGAGTGTTCCGATTATCGCAATGACGGCCAATGCATTTGACGAAGATACGAAGAAATCCATCGAGAGCGGCATGAACGGCCATCTGGCCAAGCCGGTGGATATCCAAGAGCTGCTGAGGGCGATACAGGAAGTGCTTTAAATTCGGCCCGCTTTTTAGCGGGCCGGTAACGGGTTATCACATAACGTCTGATGTTCAATAATTTTGTAGATTCTGTGCAAGGGAAGGCAAAAAAACGCAATAGTTAAAAAAATTAAAAAAATTTGAAAAAAGTGGTTGCCAGGTTCCAAACTTTGTGGTATACTAATTTTCGTTGGTGAGGCAAACAAAATCACCGAATGCGGGAGTGCTGGAATTGGCAGACAGGCAAGACTAAGGATCTTGTGGGTGTATGCTCGTGTGGGTTCAAGTCCCATTTCCCGCATGAAAGGTGTTGTAGTTTCCGGACTTTCCGGAATTACAGCACCTTTTTGTTGTGGGTTTAGAACATTTAGAACAGGCAGAGTCCGGCTGCCCATTCTATATGAATAAGAGACTAAGTATAGGTCCGGATAATATCTTCGGCAATACATCTTTTGGAAATACATCGATCCATGGTCTGTTTTTCTATGTAGCGGTGAGCGTCCGGTTCGCTCATTTTCAGCTCACGGATTAAAATCCATTTTGCTTTATTAACCAAACGGATTTCAGCCATTTTCTCATCAATAGACAATGACTTTTTTTCAAACTGCCGCAGCCGTTCCCTGGCGCTTTCCATCCAGTTAAGCGCGTGAATCAGGGTTGGCTTGGAAGTGGGCTTGGGCAGAGTAAATACACCGTATTCTGCAACTTTATCGTGAATACCGTCGCGGATATCGCTTTTTACCAGAAGTAACACCACTGTTTGCCTGGCCGTACAGATATCAATCGCAAAACGGGTTCCAGGGTCATCCGGTAAGGGAGCATTGATGATAACGAAATCAAAATCTTTTTCTGAGAGCACTCGTTTCGCAGTGCTGACATTTGTAACGGTGTCAACAGGACTGTACCTTGATTCCGGGAGCAGGCCGGAAAAGGCGGAGGTAAAGCTGTTTGCCGCAGATACGATGAGTATACTGTAAACACGCTCCTTTAAGCTCATTTAGCGCCCCTCCTGTTCTCTGTGATTTTATCCATTGCTTACTGGCCTGCAGGCACTATAGCAGGCTTACAATAGATGTCCAATATGGACTTGGGGATATGTTTCTTAACAAAATCGCTGCCAGCAGCTGCCGCACAGGCAGATTGTAAGCTTCCCGGCAATTGCCGGAATTTGGAAAGAGTATTCTCATCTGCTTTATAGAGGTTTATGTCAGCAGGCTCCGGTAACGGGAGCTTTCCCTCAATTCCATAAAGACCGGCATATATCATTAATGAAAATGCCAGATAAGGATTGGCCGCAGGATCCGGAGAACGGAGCTCAGCGCGTTTGTATTTGCCTGCAGCAGCAGGAACCCTCACAAGCTGGGAGCGGTTTTCTCTGGACCAGGAAATATATTTAGGCGCTTTATGGCTGCCAAAACGTTTATAAGAACTTTCCTGCGGATTCAGAAAAACAGTCATGTCCCCCACTTTATCCAGGATACCGGCAATCATAAAATCCATAAGATCCTCATTGCTGGACGATTTTACTGACATATTAATATGGAATCCGTTTCCGGGTTTACTCTCCAGCGGCTTTGGACTGAAATCGGCATACAGTCCGTTACGGCGCGCAACGATTTTTACAACGTTCTGAAAGGTCATGGCATTATCGGCAGCAGTAAGGGGATCCGAATAGCGAAAATCGATTTCGTTCTGCCCTGGGCCTTCCTCGTGATGAGAACTTTCCGGGCGTATTCCCATCTGCTCAAGGGTGAGGCACACTTCTCGCCGGATATTTTCTCCTCTGTCTTCCGGCGCAAGGTCCATATAACCGGCCTGGTCGTAAGGCTCTGTTGTAGGATTCCCGTTACTGTCCAGATTAAAAAGATAAAATTCCTGTTCCGCGCCAAAGAAGAACCGGCAGCCCGCTTTTTCGGCATCCCGGACAGCCTGCTTTAAAATAGAGCGAGAGTCACACTCAAATATGCTGCCGTCCGGATAAGAAATACTGCAGAACATGCGGACTACCCGGCCGTGCTCCGGTCTCCAGGGCAGAGGCATCAGAGTGTCTGCATCAGGATGGAGCAGTAAGTCAGAATGGGCTTCATCGCCAAAGCCCTCAATGGCAGATGCATCAATGGCAATTCCATATTCAAAAGCACAGGGAAGCTCATCTGGCATAATGGATATGTTTTTTTGCTTGCCGAATACATCGCAAAAGGCGAGACGGATGAATTTTACATCCTCCTCCCGGACATACTGGATAACCTCTTCCTTTGAATACTTCATAAGCCTACCTGCTTTCCTTTAATTTGCTACATACATTTGTTTATAAGGGCTTTGACTGTCCGGGGTAATGACCGTGAAGGGAGAGGAGAAAACCTCTTCCATATCATAGGCAAAGTCAGAACAATACTCGGACAGATATCCACGGATCTCCGCTAAATCTTCGGAATCTGCCGGTCTGGCAGTAACTTGTGGAGGAAATGTAATATCCCTGCAATCGCTTCGAAGATACATTTTACCGCCGTGCATTCCTGTACAGGGGAAATTCCCCACAATATGGCTTTTATCACAATGGAAACCCAGGACAATGATAATTCCGCCTGCCTGATATTCGCCCAGAAAACTTCCGGCAGAGCCGCCAATGATCATCACGGGGATTTTTTCTTTATACGCTTTCATATGGATTCCCGCCCGGTAACCGGCATTGTCCCGGACATATATTTTGCCGCCCCGCATGGCATATCCGGCGGCGTCGCCGATACTTCCGTGGATCAGGAGTTTTCCTTCATTCATGGTATCCCCTACGGCGTCCTGGGCATTGCCATTTACCGTAATACAGGCATTGTTCAAATAAGCGCCCAGAGCATTGCCGGGGATCCCGTTAATAATAAGGGTTTTGTCCGACATGCCTGCGGCAATAAATCTTTGGCCGCAGCATCCATTAATAGTACAGTCCCCGCCGCTTTCCCGCAACACCTGGTTTAAGGTTCTGTGATCGAAATTTGTAGCATCAATGATTTTCATATATTATACCACACCTCCAAATGTGTGTAAATTTTTTATTCCCCGGCATAGGAGATGCCCAGAATTTCCAGCTCTTTTTCGTTTAATCCGATGCCGCGGAGCATCAGTCGGTTTCCGCGCAGAGCTTCAATCGAGTTAATGCCCATGCCGCCCATCAGTTCTTTGATTTCATGGTTCCATGCGGTCATCAGGTTTACCAGGCGGCGGCTTCCCACTTCCGGGTCAAGCCTTTTTACAAGCTCCGGGCGCTGGGTGGCGATTCCCCAGTTGCAGCTTCCGCTCTGGCAGGTCCGGCAAAGATGGCAGCCCAGGGCCAGCAGGGCGGCAGTGGCGATATAGCAGGCGTCAGCGCCCAAGGCAATGGCCTTCACAACATCTGCCGCGTTTCGAATACTTCCTCCGGCTATGAGGGACACATGATTGCGGATTCCCTCGTCCCGGAGCCGCTGATCAACAGCAGCCAGAGCTAATTCCACAGGGATCCCCACATTATCCCGGATTCTGGTGGGGGCTGCGCCGGTGCCTCCCCGGAACCCGTCAATGGCAATGATATCGGCGCCGCTTCTTGCGATGCCGCTTGCGATGGCGGCAATATTATGGACGGCCGCCACCTTTACAATAATGGGTTTTTTGTACTCCGTAGCTTCTTTCAAAGAAAACACAAGCTGACGCAAATCTTCAATTGAGTAAATATCGTGGTGGGGAGCAGGTGATATAGCGTCAGATCCCTCGGGTATCATTCTGGTGCGGGACACGTCCCCGACGATTTTTGCTCCGGGCAGATGGCCGCCGATACCCGGTTTTGCCCCTTGCCCCATTTTGATCTCAATAGCAGAACCGGCATTCAAATACTTTTCATGGACTCCAAAACGTCCGGAAGCAACCTGGACAATGGTATTTTCCCCATAACAATAAAAGTCTTCATGGAGGCCGCCCTCCCCGGTGTTATATAAAATACCTAATTCCCGGGCCGCCAAAGCCAGAGATTTGTGAGCATTGTAGCTGATGGAACCATAACTCATTGCAGAGAACAGAACCGGCATGGAAAGCTTAAGTTGAGGCGGCAGCTTGCAGTCTAACCTGCCGTCAGGGGCGCGCCGCACCTTATCAGGCTTCTTTCCCAGATAGACTCTGGTTTCCATAGGCTCCCGCAAAGGATCAATAGAAGGGGTGGTTACCTGGGAAGCATTAATCAGAAGCTTATCCCAATACACGGGAAACGGTTTGGGATTTCCCATGGAAGATAAAAGAACGCCGCCGGTGTTGGCCTGCTTATAGATTTCTCTTACCGTATCCATTGGCCAATTTGCATTTTCACGGAGAGCACAGTCGCTCTTTACGATCTTCAAAGCTTTGGCAGGGCAGAAAGAAACACAGCGCTGGCAGTTTACACATTTGGCCTCATCGCATTTCATAATGTGGAGCTGTTCATCATACTGATGGACTCCGTTGGCGCATTGCTGCTGGCAGATTTTACAGACAGTGCATTTATTCTCATTTCTGATAACTTCAAATTCCGGGTAAATAAACTCTATACTCATCAGAATGTACCTTCCTTCACTTTTACAATTACAGGTTTTCCTCCGGCGGGAGACCAGATATTTTCCGCATCCGGTTCCATTGTCCGGATGGCGGCTTCTTCACTGGCTATGAATACCTTGTCATTCTTTTCGCCCACCACCATAGAACGCAGCTTCAAACGGTCATTAAGGGCCATCAAACCGCCGGTAAATCCCAGTACAATGGAAAAGGGACCGGTTATCAGCAGGTTTGGAAACATGGTACGCAAATAGGTGTACTTGTTTTGCTCTTCTAAATCTGTTTTGGCGGCAATGGTACTCCAGAAAGGAGCGGCAATCACCCCTGCTGCTTCTTCCAGAGTAAGGCCCTGGACACGGAGAAGGTAGTCCAGAATATAAGTAATGGCTTCCGTATCGGTTTGAAGGGTGCATTGATAGCCAAACATTTCGATAAACCTGCGGTTGGCGTCATAGGAAGAAATTTCTCCGTTATGTACCACAGAATAGTCAAGGAGTGTAAAAGGGTGAGCGCCGCCCCACCAGCCCGGGGTGTTGGTGGGATAGCGGCCATGGGCTGTCCAGGAATATCCTTCATATTCTTCCAGCTTATAAAATACCCCTACATCCTCGGGAAAGCCCACTGCCTTGAAAGCGCCCATGTTCTTGCCGCTGGAAAACACGTAGGCCCCCGGCATCTCAGAGTTGATTTTCATAACGGTTCTTGCCACAAACTCTTTTTCATCCAGCTGCACAGATGCCAGCACCGATCTCAGAGGGGAGACGAAATATCTCCATATAACAGGCTCGTCTGTAATAGCCGGGATCTTACGGGTGGGGATGATCTCTGACTGTATCAGTTCAAACCGCTCTTTCAGAAAAGCCTCGCAGTCTTTCCTGGTGGCCCGGGTATCAAAAAACAGGTGCAAAGCATAAAAGTCTTTATATTCAGGGTAAATACCATAACCGGCAAAGCCGCCGCCTAACCCATTGGAACGATCATGCATGGGTTTCATAGAATTTATAATCCCCTGGCCGGACATTTTATTTCCTTCCCTGGAAATTACGGCCGCAATGGCGCATCCGGAAGGGATTCGTACTTGACCTTCAAGTTTCATATAGGTATGCCTTCCTTTCATAAAATAAAAAAGCAAAGACGCTCATGGAAAATGAACGCCTTTGCTCACACCAGTTATTTATACACCTGCCCCTGGAATTTGTCAACAAAAATAAAAATGGTTGACAACTTTTTTAAAAGGGTGTATTATCACACCCATAAAGGCAATGGCGTCTTTGAGGTTTACACCTTAGAGGCGTCATTGCCCTTTTTTCTTGTTGTATTATACCCTCAGTGAACAAGTGTGTCCCCTTGTCCACTGAGGGTAGGAAAGCGCGTACTATAAATCATCCAGCAATTGTGAGGAGGAATCATTATGAAAAATGTTTCAGAGTATTTTGGATGTCTGGTATTTGATGACAGAGTGATGAAGGCAAATTTGCCGGCAAAGGTATATCAATCCTTAAGAAAGACCATAGACCAGGGGGCGCGGCTGGACATCAGCGTGGCAAATGCAGTGGCGGCAGCCATGAAGGACTGGGCAATCGGAAAAGGGGCAACCCACTATACTCATTGGTTTCAGCCATTAACCGGTATAACGGCAGAAAAGCATGACAGCTTTATTTCCCAGTCTCCGGACGGCGGGGTGATTATGGAGTTTTCCGGAAAAGAACTGATAAAAGGGGAGCCGGATGCATCCTCCTTCCCCTCCGGCGGGTTAAGGGCAACCTTTGAGGCAAGAGGATACACGGCATGGGATCCTACCTCTTACGCGTTTATAAAGGGAAAGACACTGTGCATTCCCACCGCCTTCTGCTCCTATGGCGGGGAAGCCCTGGATAAGAAGACTCCTTTGCTCCGCTCCATGGAGGCGCTGAATAAGCAGGCCCTTCGCGTTCTCCGTCTGTTTGGAAATGATGATGTAAAATGTGTCCGAACATCGGTAGGTCCGGAGCAGGAATATTTCCTCATTGATAAAGAAATGTACGAGAAACGTCCGGATCTTCGATTCACCGGCCGGACCCTTTTTGGGGCCAAATCTCCCAAAGGGCAGGAGATGGATGATCATTACTTTGGCGTGATTAAACCCAGAGTTGCGGCATATATGGAAGAGCTGAACGAGGAGCTTTGGAAATTAGGGATCCTGGCCAAGACAGAGCATAACGAGGTGGCTCCAGCACAGCATGAACTTGCCCCCATTTATACCACAACCAATATTGCAACGGATCATAACCAGTTAACCATGGAAATTATGCAGAAAGTGGCGGCAAAGCACGGACTGGTATGTCTGCTTCATGAAAAGCCCTTTGCAGGCGTTAACGGAAGCGGCAAGCACAATAACTGGTCAATCGCCACAGACGCAGGGGTGAATCTGCTCTCGCCAGGGGAGACGCCTTATGAGAACGCGCAATTTCTGCTGTTCTTATGCGCGGTGATCAAAGCGGTAGACGACTACCAGGATCTGCTGCGGCTTTCCGTGGCAACGGCCGGAAACGATCACCGTCTTGGGGCTAATGAAGCGCCTCCGGCAGTGGTATCCATTTTCCTTGGAGATGAATTAAACGGGGTATTGGAAGCCATTGAAAATAATACGCCCTATGCAGGAGCGCAGAAAACCCAGATGAAACTGGGGGTAGATGTTCTTCCGAAATTTAACCGGGATACCACAGACCGGAACCGGACGTCGCCCTTTGCGTTTACAGGAAATAAATTTGAATTCCGTATGCTGGGATCCTCCAACAGCATTGCCTGCGCCAATATTATGTTAAACAGCGCTGTGGCAGAAAGCCTGAAAATCTATGCAGACCGGCTGGAAAAGGCGGAAAATTTTGAGGATACCTTGCATGAGATGATCCGCAAGACCATTAAAGATCACAAAAACATTATTTTTAACGGCAACGGTTATGATGATACCTGGATCAAAGAAGCTGTGGAAAAGAGAGGCCTTCTCAACTATCCCACCACTCCGGACTGCATGCCTCATTTGCTGGATAAGAAAAATGTGCAGATGCTGACTTCCCACAAGGTATTTTCAGAGGCAGAGCTGAGATCCAGATGCGAAATTATGCTGGATAATTATTGCAAGACCGTGATCATTGAGGCCAATACCATGGCAGGGATAGCAAAGACGGAGATCGCTCCGGCAGTAGAAGCTTACACAATGGAGATTGCCAAAACAGCTGCCGCCAAAAAGGCGGTGGATCCGTCCCTGACCTGCAGCTACGAGAGCAGCTTAGTGAAAAAGCTGTCTGCCCTGACAGACCGGATCGCCATTCAAACCGAAGAACTGGAAAATGCGCTGGCAGAGCTTCACAATGCTGAAGATATTATGGAGGAATCCTGTCAGATCAGAGATACTGTACTGGTTAAGATGGGAGAACTGCGGCTTGCCTGCGACGAAGCGGAAACGGTAACAGCCAAAAAGTATTGGCCATTCCCTACATATGGAGATTTACTCTTTAGCGTTTATTAAGTACAGGGAGGTACATGGATATGTGCTCAATTATGGGTTATTGCAGCCCGGACGCTTCTTTGGATACCTTTCAGAAAGGATTTGAGAAGACGGTATCGAGAGGGCCGGATGACAGCCGGATTGTGGATACCGGAAATGGCCTTCTGGGCTTTCACAGGCTGGCGATTATGGGGCTTACGCCAGCCGGTATGCAGCCCTTTCAGCTTGGAAAAAGCTATGTGGTTTGCAACGGGGAAATTTATGGATTTGAGAAGTTAAAAAAGGAGCTTTCTGATAGATATTCATTTGAAAGTGATTCGGACTGCGAAATTCTTTTGCCTCTCTATCAAGAATATGGAACAGAGATGTTTTCCATGCTGGACGCGGAGTTTGCCTGTATCATTTATGACGGCGATACCGGGGAATTCATTGCGGCAAGAGATCCCATCGGAATCCGCCCCCTGTATTATGGGTATGATAAAAAAGGCGCAATTATTTTTGCCAGCGAAGCCAAAAACCTGGTTGGGCTGACAGACAGGATTATGCCCTTTCCACCGGGACATTACTATAAAAGTCTGCCGCCGGACGGGCGCATGGAGACTTACTATAAAGGAGGCAGTTTTCATTGTTACTGTGATATTGCCGGGACAGAGAATATTTGCCATGATGATTTGGAAACTGTTTGCAGGAATATTCACGATAAACTGGTGTCAGGCGTGGAAAAACGCCTGGTAGCAGATGCAAAAGTGGGATTTCTGCTTTCCGGAGGACTGGATTCCTCTTTGGTATGCGCCATTGCTGCAAAAAAAAGCAAGGAGCCCATTAAAACTTTTGCCATAGGTATGAGCGAGGATGCCATTGATTTAAAATACGCAAAGCAGGTTGCAGATTATATCGGCAGTGACCATAAGGAAATTTACATGACGCCGAAAGAGGTGCTGGAATCCTTAGAAACCGTCATAGAGCTTCTGGGAACCTATGATATTACCACCATCCGCGCTTCCATGGGAATGTACCTGGTATGTAAGGCAATTCACCAGCAGACGGATATCCGGGTGCTTTTGACAGGAGAGATCTCCGATGAGTTATTTGGCTATAAATATACGGATTTTGCGCCGGATGCGGCGGCATTTCAGAAAGAGGCAGAAAAGAGAATCCGGGAGCTGCATATGTATGATGTCCTTCGGGCAGACCGCTGCATTTCGGTAAACTCCCTGGAGGCAAGAGTTCCCTTCGGGGATCTGGATTTTGTAAGATATGTCATGTCAGTGGATCCGGAATTAAAACTGAACCGGTACGGAAAAGGCAAATACCTGCTCCGCCATGCATTTGAAAAAGGCGGCTATTTGCCGGAAGAGATTTTATGGAGAGAGAAGGCGGCATTTTCCGACGCAGTGGGACATTCCATGGTGGATTATTTAAAAGAATATGCGGAAAATACCTATACAGATGAAGCGTTTGAAAACCTGCGCCTGAAATATACACACGCCAGACCCTTTACAAAAGAGTCCCTGCTCTACAGGGAGATTTTCGAAAAATATTATCCGGGCCAGGGGGAAATGATTGCGGACTTCTGGATGCCCAACAGGGAATGGGAAGGGTGCAATGTAGACGATCCTTCCGCCAGAGTCCTGTCAAACTACGGGGACAGCGGAAAGTAAGCCTGCATGCGCCTGCCGGCGGACGTACCACCACACATGAAAGTCTGGCGGGCGCAAGGGGCATCCCTGAATTTATGCCGCCTTACCGGCGGCGGATTTTCAAAGTAAGCCTGCATGCGCCCGGAAAGAGGAAGAGAAGATGGAAAAAAAGGAACAGTTATATGAAGGAAAAGCAAAAAAGGTCTTTTTGACAGAGGATCCGGATGTCCTTATTGTCTCTTATAAAGATGATGCAACTGCTTTTAATGGATTGAAAAAAGGAACCATTGCAGGAAAAGGAGCCATTAACAACCGCATGACCAACCTGCTGCTTCAGAAAATAGAAGCAGCAGGAGTACCGACTCATTACATTGAGGAATTAAATGACAGAGAAACCGCAGTCCGCAGGGTGGAGATTGTTCCCCTTGAAGTGATTGTGAGAAATGTGGCGGCCGGCAGCTTTTCAAAACGCTTAGGCGTTGCCGAAGGGAAGGAGCTGGCGGAACCTACCATTGAATTTTCTTATAAAAACGATGAGCTTGGGGATCCTCTCATTAACAGCTATTTTGCAAAAGCCCTGAACCTTGCAACCTCAGATGAGATAGAAGAGATAAAAAAATATGCATTTATGGTAAATGATATTTTGAAAGCGGAATTTTTAAGAGCAGGACTCCGGCTCATTGATTTCAAAATAGAATTTGGACGTTCTCACGGCAAGATTATTCTGGCAGATGAAATTTCTCCGGATACATGCCGCTTATGGGACGGCAAGACCGGAGAGAAAATGGATAAAGACCGGTTCCGCAGGGATCTGGGAAACGTGGAAGAGGCATATATTGAGGTTGCCAAAAGATTAGGATTCGCGTTAGAGAAGGAGCAGACACTATGAGAACAGATATTTACCAATCCCCTTTATGTGAGCGGTATGCCAGCAGTGAGATGAAACAGATATTCTCCAATGACAGGAAATTTTCAACATGGAGAAAACTGTGGGTTGCCCTTGCAGAAAGTGAGAAGGAGCTGGGACTTCCCATTTCTGATGAACAGATCCGGGAGATGAAGTCCCAGATCTACAACATTGATTATGAAAAGGCAAAGAAGTACGAAGGGGAGCTTCGCCATGATGTGATGGCCCACGTGCATACCTTTGGCGACGCGTGTCCCAAAGCGGCGGGAATCATCCATTTAGGGGCTACCTCCTGTTATGTGGGGGATAACACCGATATTATCCTGATGCAAAGCGCGCTGCTGCAGATTAAGAACCTGCTATGGAATGCAATAGAGGCCCTCAGCGGCTTTGCAATGGAGTATAAGGCCCTTCCCACCCTGGCCTACACTCACTTTCAGGCAGCCCAGCCAACCACTGTGGGAAAGAGGGCGTGCCTTTGGATCAACGATTTGCTGTTTGATATGGAACAGCTTGACTTTCAACTAAATCAATTAAAACTCCTTGGCTGCAAAGGGACTACCGGGACAGGCGCCAGCTTTTTAGAACTGTTTGACGGAGACGAAAAGAAGGTAGAGCAGCTGGAGCAAAAAATCGCAGATAAGATCGGCTTTTCCAAATGTCAGAGCGTAAGTGGTCAGACATATACAAGGAAAGCTGATTTTGCAGTTTTACAAGTACTGTCGGGAATTGCCCAAAGCGGGTCGAAATTCTCCAGCGATATCCGATTGCTCAGCCATTTAAAAGAAATAGAAGAACCGTTTGAAGAAAAGCAGATTGGTTCTTCTGCCATGGCATACAAACGGAATCCTATGAGAAGTGAACGGATTGCTTCTCTGTCCCGTTATGTGATCTGTGACTTGCAGAACGCGGCAATTACAGCATCCTCACAGTGGCTTGAGAGGACGCTGGATGATTCGGCAAACAGGCGGCTGTCCATACCGGAAGCGTTTTTGGCAACGGACGCCATTTTAAACTTGTATATTAATGTGGCCAGGGGCCTGAAAGTTTATCCGGCCGTAATCAAAAAGCATCTGGACGATGAGCTTCCCTTTATGGCCACAGAAAATATCCTGATGTACTGTGTAAAAAATAAAGGCGGAGACAGGCAGGAACTCCACGAGGTGATACGCAGGCATTCCGTCAAAGCAGCAGAGCAGGTAAAACTGTATGGAAAAGAAAACGATTTGCTGGACCGGCTGAAACAGGATAGCAGTCTGGGTTTGACATCGGAAGAAATAGAAATGCTTCTGGATCCGGTAAAATTTACAGGAATGGCGGAATATCAATGTGAGAAGTTTATTACAGAGACGGTAAAACCATTGTTGGAGAAAAATAAACAAATGGTTAGCGTTGCCGCGCAAATTAATGTCTGAAAGGTAGGAAATTTATATGCTTACATCAATCGTCGGGACAAACTGGGGAGATGAAGGAAAGGGCCGCATGGTGGACCTTCTCAGCGAGAAATATGATATTGTTGTCCGCTATCAGGGAGGAAACAACGCAGGACATACGGTAATCAATGAGAAAGGAAAATTTGTCATGAACCTGATGCCTTCCGGAATATGCAGGGAGAATACGGTGAATATTTTGGGGCCGGGCATTGTCATTGACCTGGAACATTTATATGGGGAAGTACAAAAACTGGCCCAAAAAGGAGTGGAAGTAACGCCGGAGCATTTAAAAATCAGCGACAGGGCAACCATTTGCATGCCTTATCACAAACTGATGGACTGCCTGGAGGAAGACCGGCTCCTGGACAAAAAATTCGGTTCCACACGCCGGGGCATCTCTCCGGTATATGCAGATAAGTATATGAAAAAGGCTTTGCGGATGGGGGATCTGCTCCATATGAATGGTTTGGGAGAACGGCTTTCCGAACTTGTGGAGTGGAAGAACCTGACTGTGGAAAAGGGATATGGACATGAGCCTGTCTCTGCAAAGGAAATGCTTACATGGCTGAAAACCTATGGAGAGTTTTTCCTTCCGTTTATTTGCGACACAACCGAATATCTGGGAAATGCAATTTCAGAAGGGAAGTCGGTGATGTTTGAAGCACAGCTTGGCGCTCTCAGGGACATTGATTTTGGCATTTACCCCTATACTTCCGCCTCCACTACACTGGCAGCATATGCCCCCATTGGGGCAGGCGTGCCGTTTGCCAAACTGGATGAGAGCATTGGAATCATGAAAGCCTATTCCAGCTGCGTGGGAGAAGGCCCCTTTCCCTGTGAATTGTTCGGGGAGGCAGCAGAAAAACTCCGCAGCGCAGGGGGCGAATATGGAGCTGCAACAGGAAGGCCCAGAAGAGTAGGCGGCTTTGATGTGGTTGCTTCCAGATACGGGACGAAAATGCAGGGTTGTACTTACGTGGCCCTTACGAAACTGGATGTGCTTTCCTATATGGATAAAATTCCGGTGTGCACGGCTTATGAAATCCATGGGAAAAGAGAAGACCGGTTCCCATCCGGCATAGAAGAGTTAAACGCCGCAAAACCCATTTATGAATTCCTTCCGGGATTTCAGTGTGATATCAGCGGCTGCCGGACAGAGAAGGATTTGCCAAAAGAAGCCCTGGAGTATATCCGTTATATCGAAAAAATGATAGAGTGTCCCATTAAATATGTATCCGTGGGAGCGGAACGGGACGCATATATTACGATGTTTTAAGAGGTGCAGGATGGAAAATCAAAAGGTACTGATTTTAAATTTCGGCGGACAGTATGACCAGCTCATTGCGCGAAGGGTGAGAGAGTGCAGGGTGTATTGTGAGGTCAGGCCCTATACTATGACAATTGAGGAAATTCAAGAATTTCATCCCATTGGAATCATCTTTACCGGCGGACCTGACAGTGTGTATAAAGAGGACTCTTATCACCCGGCGGAGGGGATATTTGAATTAGGGATCCCGATTCTGGGGATTTGCTATGGCTGCCAGCTTCTGGCCTGTCATCTGGGAGGTCTGGTTGTGGCGGCAAAGGAAGAAAATGTGAGAGAGTATGGCAAAACCCTTACCTTTTATGACACTTTAAACCCCTTGTTCCACGGCCTGGCAGAGGAAGGAATTTCGTGGATGAGCCATGGAGACTATATGGAAAAGATTCCGGATGGATTCCGTCTTACCGCCCACAGCAAAAGGTGTCCCAATGTGGCGATTTGTGATGAAAAGAGAAAATTCTATGGAGTTCAGTTCCATCCGGAAGTAAACCACACAGAGAACGGCACAGCCATGATCCGCAACTTTTTATATCGGATATGCGGCGCTGCAGGAGATTGGACAATGGAAGATTATATGCACCGCTCCATAGAAGAAATCCGCAGGAAAGTAGGTTCCGGGCAGGTGCTTTTGGCTTTGTCAGGGGGAGTGGATTCTTCTGTATGTGCGGCGCTGTTTGCAGAGGCAGTGGGTTCAAAGCTGACCTGTGTTTTTGTAGATCATGGATTGCTCCGCAAAGGGGAAGGCGATGAAGTGGAGGAAGCGTTCCGGAAATGGGACATGAAGCTTCTGCGTATCAATGCGGGAGAGCGTTTTCTTAAAAAGCTGACAGGCGTTACAGAACCGGAGGAGAAGCGAAAAATTATCGGGGAAGAGTTTATCCGCATTTTTGAAGAAGAGGGGAAGAAAATCGGAAAAACGGATTTCCTTGCCCAGGGAACCATTTATCCCGATGTGATTGAGTCGGGAAAAGGAAACGCGGAGACCATAAAGAGCCATCACAATGTAGGCGGCCTGCCGGATTTTGTTGATTTTAAAGAGATTATAGAACCATTGCGTCTGCTGTTTAAGGATGAGGTCAGAGAACTGGGAAGGCGGCTGGGCCTGCCGGAATACATGGTAATGCGTCAGCCGTTTCCCGGGCCGGGACTGGCAATCCGGGTGATTGGAGAAATTACAGAGGAAAAACTGGATATTTTGCGGGAGGCAGATTTTATCTTCAGGGAGGAAATTGCAAAAGCAAAACTGGACAGAGAGATGAATCAGTATTTTGCGGTGCTTACCAATATGAAATCCGTGGGAGTCATGGGAGACGGACGGACTTACGACTGGGCGATTGCGCTCAGAAGCGTAACAACAGAGGACTTTATGACGGCAGACTGGTCAAGAATCCCATATGAAGTATTGGATCGGGTATCCAGCCGTATTGTAAATGAGGTTTCTCATGTCAACCGCGTCCTCTATGATATTACCAGTAAGCCCCCTGCAACCGTGGAGTTCGAATAAGAAAGGGAAAACCTATGACCAAATATATATTTGTGACAGGAGGCGTGGTATCCGGCCTGGGAAAAGGAATCACGGCCGCCTCTCTGGGCCGCCTTTTGAAAGCAAGAGGTTTAAAGGTGGCAGCACAGAAACTGGATCCATATATTAATGTAGACCCTGGCACTATGAGCCCTTATCAGCACGGAGAGGTATATGTAACCGAGGACGGGGCGGAAACGGATCTGGATTTGGGACATTATGAAAGGTTTATTGATGAGGATTTGAATCAATACTCCAATCTGACCACAGGAAAGGTTTACTGGAATGTACTGAATAAGGAGCGGAGGGGAGAGTATCTGGGATCCACCGTGCAGGTGATCCCCCATATTACCAATGAGATCAAGGAGTTTGTGTACCGGGTGGGAAAGCGGACCGGCGCGGATGTCGTGATTACAGAGATCGGAGGTACTATCGGGGACATTGAATCCCAGCCATTTCTGGAAGCAGTGCGGCAGATTTCTCTGGAAACAGGCAGTGAAAACAGCCTGTTTATTCATGTGACCCTGGTTCCCTATTTAAGCGGCTCAGAAGAACACAAGTCGAAACCAACCCAACATTCGGTGAAAGAACTGCGGGGAATGGGAATTAATCCGGATATTATTGTCCTCCGCTCTGATAAACCGCTGGAAGAGTCTATATTTGAGAAAATCGCCCTGTTTTGTAATGTAAAGCCGGATTGCGTAATTGAAAACAGAACATTGCCCAACCTCTATGAGGCGCCTCTTATGCTGGAAAAATCCGGTTTTTCCTCCGTGGTCTGCAGGGAGCTGAAAATAGACGCCCAAAAGCCGGATTTAAGAGAGTGGGAGCAGATGGTAGAGCGGATTAAAAGCCGTTCAGAGGAAGTCCATATAGGATTGGTAGGAAAGTATGTAAAGCTTCATGACGCATATCTGTCAGTGGCAGAGGCCATGAGCCACGCCGGTTATGAGTGGAAGGCTTTTGTAAAAATTCACTGGATTGACTCAGAAAACATTACAGAGGAAAATGTGAAGGAGACTTTTGCAGGACTCCAGGGCATGATTGTTCCCGGAGGTTTTGGAAACCGCGGCATTGAAGGGATGATTCTGGCGGCAAAATATGCCCGGGAAAACCAGATTCCCTATCTGGGTATTTGCCTTGGAATGCAGATTGCGGTAATAGAATTTGCAAGAACGGTTTTGGGACTGAAGGACGCCCATTCCAGAGAATTTGATGAGCAGAGTCCCCATAAAGTAATTGATTTTATGCCGGGACAGAGCGACAAAATCGCCAAAGGCGGAACCTTGCGCCTGGGAAGCTACCCATGCCATATTAAGCCGGGAACGAAAATGGATCAGTGTTACGGCACAGAAACCATTTGGGAGCGCCATCGCCACCGCTATGAATTTAATAATGAGTATCGGGAAAGCCTTGAAAAAGCCGGTTTGATTATCAGCGGAACATCACCGGATGACCGGCTGGTAGAAACCATAGAAATAAAAGAACATCCCTTTTATGTAGGGGTGCAGTTTCACCCGGAATTTAAAAGCCGCCCTAACCAGCCCCATCCCTTATTCAGGGGATTTATTTCGGCTGCATTAGAAATCTTAAAGAGCAAAAAGGAGTAGGACTATGTGCGGAATAATTGGATATGCCGGAAAAACAGAGGCTGTTCCGGTTTTACTGGATGGCCTGGAAAGGCTGGAATACCGGGGATATGATTCGGCGGGAGTTGCGGTTGTATCCTCAGACGGAAAACTGCAGGTAAGAAAGAGCAGGGGCCGCCTGGCTGTTTTAAGATCCCTGCTGAGCGGAGAGAAACCTTTGTCAGGAGAAATCGGAATCGGACATACCAGGTGGGCCACCCATGGGGAACCCAACGATGTAAATGCACATCCCCATGTGGGCCAGGAAAATAAAATTGCGGTGGTTCACAATGGAATTATTGAGAATTACCTTGAGATTAAGAATTCTCTGATGCGGAAAGGAATCTCGTTTTCTTCTGACACAGACACGGAAGTCATTGTACAGCTGCTGGAGTATTATTACAAAAAGGACTCCAATCTGATGGATGCGGTATACAGAGTGTTGAGCCGGATCAAAGGGGCATATGCCATGGGAATTCTCTGTTCCGATTATCCGGGACAGATGGTGGCGGTAAGAAAGGACGCCCCCCTGCTAATCGGATTTGGTGATGACGGCAATTATATTGCATCGGACGTTACAGCCCTTCTCTCCCATACCAGAACCGTCACCTATCTGGAAGACGATGAAGTGGCGGTAATCACGGCAGATACGGTACAGATATACGACAGCGACAGATGCTGTACGGAAAAAGAAAAGCATGTGATTGAGTGGGATGCGGCTGCAGCGGAAAAAGGCGGATATGCCCATTTTATGCTGAAGGAAATCATGGAACAGCCGGAAGCAGTGCGAAAAACGGTGTCGCCACGATTGGCAGACGGAAAAATTCTGCTTCAGGAATTAGAGGATGCCGGAAATATCATCCAAAATATTTCCAGAATCTATATTGTTGCATGCGGTTCTGCTTACCATGTGGGGATGATTGGAAAATATACATTGGAAAAATTGCTGCACATTCCGGTGGAGGCATGTCTTGCATCCGAATTCCGGTACAGTGAACCGATACTTGGAGAAACTGCATTGGTGATCGTAATCAGCCAGTCGGGGGAAACCCTGGATTCTATGGCCGCCCTTCGGGAGGCAAAGAAAAGAGGATCCAAAGTCCTCTCCATTGTAAACGTGATGGGAAGCTCCATCGCAAGGGAGTCAGACTTTGTTCTCTACACATGGGCAGGGCCGGAGATCGCGGTAGCCACTACAAAAGCATATACCACCCAGATGGTCCTTCTGATTATGCTGGGAGTCTTCTTTGCAAGGAAGCTAAAACAGATGGAAGAGGAAGAGTATGACAGGATTACAGAAGCGCTCATTGCCCTTCCGGAAAAAATAAAAGAAGTTTTAAAGGATCTGAATCACTATCAAAAAATAGCGTCCAGATATTTTAACCATAACCGTGTGTTTTATATGGGGAGAAATGTGGATTATGCATTGGGTCTGGAAGGGTCTCTCAAGCTGAAAGAGATCTCCTACATCCATTCCGAATCCTACGCGGCCGGGGAGCTGAAACATGGAACTATTTCCCTGATAGAGCCGGGAACTCTGGTAGTCGCATTGGCCACGTATGCTCCTTTAGTAGAAAAATCATTATCCAATATTGTGGAAGTAAAATCCAGAGGCGCGGAAGTAATAGGAATGACTACGGAAAAGACAGCAGACATCATAAGCAGCCAGGCGTCGGAGATGTTTGTGATACCCCGGACCCATCCTGTTTTGCAGCCCATACTGGGAGTGATACCATTACAGCTTTTTGCATATTATGTGGCGCTAAACCGGGGCTGTGATATTGATAAGCCAAGGAATTTGGCAAAGTCTGTTACAGTGGAGTAAACCTGCATGCGCCCGGAAGCGGACGCGCTACCATACATAAAAGTTTGGCGGGCGCATGGGGCATCCCTGAATTTATGCCGCCTGTTGGCGGCGGAACTTTCAAAGTAAACGGAAGGGGAACATATGGCGATTCATGAGGAATGTGGCGTGCTGGGAGTGATAAGCGCCAGAAAAGAAAATGTTGCGGACATTGCCTATTACGGATTATATGCACTGCAGCACAGAGGGCAGGAGAGCTGCGGGATTGTGGTAAATGACGACGGCGTGTTTTCCTCCCACAAGGATTTGGGGATTGTCAGCGAAGTGTTTTTGAAAGATACCTTATCCAATTTGCCTGCCGGAAAGATGGCGGTGGGACATGTCCGGTACGGGACCACAGGAGGGAACACAAGAAATAACTGTCAGCCAATGGAAGTAAATCATCAGAAGGGGAAGATGGCCCTGGCCCATAACGGAAATTTGAGTAATGCATTGGAGCTGCGGGATAAGCTGGAACTGTCAGGGGCTATTTTCCATACCACCAGCGATACAGAAACCATTGCCTATGTGGTTACCAGGGAAAGGCTTGTAACCCCAAGCATTGAGGAGGCGGTAAGCAGGGCTATGGATTCCATTGAAGGGGCATATTCCCTGATCCTAATGTCTTCCACAAAACTGATTGCGGCAAGAGATCCTTACGGTTTTCGGCCGTTGTGCTATGGCCGGATGCCGGACGGAGGCTATGTGATTGCATCGGAGAGCTGTGCATTATCGGCGGTAGGAGCAGAATTTATCCGGGATGTATTGCCGGGAGAAATTCTGGTATTCAGTGACAGCGGGGTAGAGTCCCGCAGGGAACACTGTGAAAAGCAGAAAAGAAAAACCTGTATTTTTGAATATATTTATTTTGCCAGGCCGGATTCGGTGATTGACGGAATTTCGGTTGCCAAAGCCCGGGCGCAGGCAGGGGAATTGCTGGCGGAAAGCGCCCCCGCAGATTCAGACATTGTCATCGGAGTTCCGGACAGCGGCCTGGAGGCGGCGCTGGGATTTTCAAAGGTTTCAGGGATTCCATATGGAATTGGATTAATTAAGAATAAGTACATAGGAAGGACATTTATTTCCCCGGGTCAGGATGAACGGCTGGATCAGGTGCGGATCAAGTTAAGTCCGGTAAAACATGTGATAGAAGGCAAACGGGTCGTGCTGATTGACGATTCCATAGTCAGAGGAACCACCAGCAGGCGAATCGTAAAGCTTTTGCGGGATGCGGGAGCAAAAGAGATCCATATGAGAATCTCAGCTCCGCCGTTTTTACATCCCTGCTATTATGGCACGGATATTGATTCAGAGGAAAATTTGATTGCATGCCATCATAACACGGAGGAAATTGCGGAAATAATCGGGGTGGATACCCTGGCATATTTGCCTATTGAAAAACTGGGCAGACTTGTATCTTATCAGGGATATTGTGCAGCCTGTTTTGACGGGGATTATCCCACGAAAATCCCGCCGGATCTCAGGAAAGACCGGTTTGAGAGGAAATTGTCTGAGAGAGTCTAGCGCTTTGTCTGGATTATATTCGGGCAAGACACTAATACATACAGGGGACAGCTATTATGAAAAATTTCAACAGAAAACTTATATTGGAGGATGGCAGCGAGTATTATGGTTACGGCTTTGGCTCTATGGAAGACAGAATTACCGAAATCGTATTCAATACTTCTCCGGTAGGATATGAGGAGATCATTTCAGATCCGTCTTATACCTATCAGACTGTAGTGATGGCGTATCCGCTGATTGGAAATTATGGGATTACAGAAGAGGATTTTGAGACAGAAATCCCCACAATTGGCGGTCTGGCAGTGCGGGATTATAACGATACTCCTTCCAATTTCAGAAGCAAACGCACCTTGTCTGAGGCGATGGAACAATACCATATTCCGGGGATTTACGGGATCGATACCAGAAAGCTTGTACGTTCCATACGCAGCCTTGGAAGCCGTAAGGCTCTGCTCACCAACCCGGACACAACCGTCCGGGAAGGGTTAGCCAGGCTTAAAAGATATGAAATTCCGAAAGATGCCGTGTCAAAGGTTAGCAGAAAAGAAGCCCGGCAATATGCTGCGGCAAATGGAAACTACCATGTGGCTGCCATAGACTGCGGAATGAAAAAGAATATCACATACAGCTTAAATAAAAAAGGCTGCAATGTAACTGTGCTGCCGTGGAATTCCTCTCTAAAGGATGTGGAGCGGTTAAATCCGGATGGCGTTTTCTTTTCCAATGGACCGGGAGATCCGGAGAATGTGGAACCTGCCATTGAGCTGATGAGAAATTTGCGGGGGAAATATCCTGTTTTTGGCGTCTGTCTGGGACATCAGATTATTTCTCTGGCATACGGCGCTAGGGTCTACAAATTAAAGTTTGGCCACAGAGGCGGGAACCATCCGGTAAAAAATCTTTTGACCGGAAAGGTGGAAATCACTTCCCAAAATCACTCTTACGCAGTGGATATGGAAAGCATTAAAAACACTGGGCTTGAGATTACGCACCTGAACTTGTTAGACCACACGGTTGAGGGGGTTCGGTGTAAAGAGGACAAGGTGGTCTGCGTACAGTTTCATCCGGAAAGCGCGCCGGGCCCCCGGGACAGCGCGTATCTGTTTGACCAGTTTATTGAGATGATGAAAGAGGCAAAAGATGGCAAAAAGAACTGATTTAAAGAAAATACTTGTCATTGGTTCCGGACCGATTGTAATCGGCCAGGCCGCAGAATTTGATTACGCAGGCACACAGGCCTGCCTTGCCCTGAAAGAAGAGGGGTATGAGGTGATCCTCTGCAATTCTAATCCGGCGACAATTATGACGGATACTACTATTGCGGATAAAGTGTATATGGAACCCCTTACCCTGGAATATATGGCGGAAATTATTTGCCAGGAGCGCCCGGATGCCATTGTGCCGGGGATTGGAGGACAGACGGGGCTTAATTTGGCCATGGAGCTGGAGAAAAAGGGGGTATTAAAAGAATACCAGGTTGAGCTTTTGGGAACCGGCAGTGAGAGTATTGAACGTGCGGAAGACCGGGAATTGTTTAAAGAACTTTGCGAAGAGCTGGGGGAACCGGTTTTACCTTCTGCAGTTGCAAACACCGTGGAGGAAGCAAAACAGGCGGCTGAAAAAACCGGCTATCCGGTAGTGCTGCGGCCTGCCTTTACTCTTGGAGGAACCGGAGGAGGATTTGCGGATAATGAACAGGAATTTATGGAGCTGATTCAAAATGCTCTTTCCCTGTCTCCGGTTCACCAGGTATTAATTGAAAAAAGTATCAAAGGCTTTAAAGAAATTGAATATGAAGTGATGAGAGACGCCAATGACACTGCAATTACGGTCTGCAATATGGAAAATCTGGATCCCGTTGGCATCCATACGGGAGATTCCATTGTTGTATGTCCGTCCCAAACCCTGACCAATAAGGAGTACCAGATGCTGCGGGACAGCGCCCTGAAAATTATCCGCGCCCTGAAAGTGGAGGGCGGCTGCAATGTCCAGTTTGCCCTGGACCCGGATTCCTTTCAGTACTATTTGATTGAAGTAAATCCAAGGGTGTCCCGCTCCTCTGCCCTGGCGTCTAAAGCAAGCGGATATCCCATTGCCAGAGTGTCCGCCAAAATCTGTGTGGGAATGACATTAGATGAAATTATGCTGGTAAACACTCCGGCATCCTTTGAACCGGCCCTGGATTATGTGGTGACAAAGATGCCCAGGTTCCCTTTTGATAAATTTACGGATGCAAATCAAAAATTAGGCACGCAGATGAAAGCCACAGGGGAAGTTATGAGCGTGGGCAGAACCTTTGAGGAAAGCCTGCTAAAAGCAATCCGTTCTCTTGAAACCGGCGTGGATCACTTATATATGCCCAAATTTGATCAGGAAAGCCTAAAAAACCTCATGGACTATATTAAAACAGGCACAGACAGCCGGATTTATGCCATTGCACAATTGCTGCGCCTGGGATGTGGGATTTCTGCCATTGCGCGGGAAACGCGGATTGACCGTTTCTTCCTGGAGAAAATGAAAAAAATAATTGATCTGGAAAAGGAGCTAAAACAGCATCCCGGCCATAGGGAGATCTTGTATCAGGCAAAGAAATCCGGCTTTTCCGACAAGGCCATTGGAAGGCTGTGGAACAGGGGAGAGACTGAGATATTTGAGATGCGTAAGCAGTATGGGATGTTCCCTGTTTACAAGATGATTGATACCTGCGCGTCGGAATTTGAGAGCTATGTTCCCTATTTTTATTCTACTTATGAGGATGAAAATGAATCGGTGACAGAGGATCGAAAAAAGATTATTGTTCTTGGCTCCGGACCAATCCGCATCGGACAGGGGGTGGAGTTTGATTATTCTGCCGTCCATGCGGTAAAAACCATTAAAGAATCCGGCTATGAGGCAATCATTATCAATAACAATCCGGAAACCGTCTCTACCGATTATACCACATCGGATAAACTGTATTTTGAGCCTCTTTGCGTAGAGGACGTGATGAATGTTATAGAATTGGAAAAGCCCGACGGAGTCATTGCAACATTAGGCGGTCAGACGGCGGTTAACCTTGCAAAGCCTCTTGCAGAGCGAGGGGTGAAAATCATAGGCACAGACTGTGCAGCCATTGAGAGAGCGGAAGACAGGGGTATATTCGAAAACCTGCTGTCAGAGCTTGGGATCCCTCAACCAAAAGGGCAGGCAGTTACCAATATTGAAGACGGCATAAAAGCGGCGGAAAAAATCGGGTATCCTCTGCTTGTTCGCCCAAGCTTTGTGCTGGGAGGACGGGCCATGCAGGTGGTGGCAAAGGAAGAGGATCTGCGCCGCTATTTAAAAACTGCTGTGGAGATTGATGTAGATAAACCGGTGCTGGTAGATAAATATATCTGCGGCAGGGAAGTGGAAATAGATGGAATTTGTGACGGGAAAGAGGTATTCGTTCCGGGGATCATGGAGCTGGTGGAAAGGACAGGAGTTCATTCCGGCGATTCTATCAGCGTATATCCAAGCTTCAGCCTTTCAGCGCATGTGAAAGAAGTGATACTGGAGTATGCCAGAAAGCTGGGTATGGGAATCGGGATTGTGGGCCTGTTTAACATACAGTTTATCGTAGATAAAGAAGAACAGGTATCGATCATTGAGGTAAATCCCCGCTCTTCCCGAACCGTCCCGTTTTTATCAAAGGCAACCGGCTATCCTCTTGCTGACATTGCGACAAACGTAATCCTGGGAAAAAGCTTAAAGGAGCAGGGAATAGACAAAATGTACCCGGAAGAGAAGAAGAAATGGTACGTAAAAGCGCCTGCGTTTTCCTTTATAAAATTAAAAGGGATGGACGCGTACCTTTCCCCGGAGATGAAATCCACGGGAGAAGCTATGGGATATGACGAAAAGCTTCCCAGGGCCATGTATAAAGCCCTTATCGCTTCCGGCGTTAAGATGCAGGATCACGGAACCGTCATCGTTACCCTGGCAGATGAGGACAAGGAGGAAGCGCTGCCGCTAATAAAAAGATTTTATGATATGGGCTTTCATATAGAAGCGACTGTGGGAACCGGCGAGTTTTTAAAGGCCCATGGGATTCCCGCCTGCATCCGGAGGAAGCTCAGCGAAAACAGCACGGAAATTCTGGAAGCCATACGATCCGGAGCCGTAAGCTATGTAATTAATACCCGGGCGGTTTTGTCGGGAATCCATTACCAGGATGGCCTGGCCATCAGAAGGACGGCAATCGAGAACAATGTAACTATGTTTACTTCTCTGGATACGGTGAAGGTATTGCTGGATGCAATGAAGTGTTTAGCAGCACATTTAGAGAAAAATGCTGATCCTTCTTTTCCGTCAGCATTGCGCCGTGATACTTTTCCGTCACCGCTTTCATGCTGAAAAGGCCCGTTCCTGCCGGAGGAAGGGGCCCATCCGGGCAGGTATTTTCAAACTCCAGCATATAAAAATCTCCCTGCCTCTGGCCGGTAATACGGATGAATGGATTTTTTTTGACAGATTGACAGGCATGGATGGCATTATCCAGGGCGTTGGCAAAAATGATGCAGAGATCAAAGTCGTCTATTTCCAGAGATTTTGGCAGAATCAGAGAAAGTTCTGTCCTGATGCCGCTGGCCTTTGCCAGTCCCAGTTTTTCACTTAACAAAATATCCACTACCGGATTGCCGGTTTGATAGGGAAAGGACAGGGAGGCGGAGGCGGCCTCCAGCTTTTTCAGGTACTTTCTTCCCTCCTCAGATTTTCCGCTGCTTAGCAAGCCGTCCAGCACAGATAAATGGTTTTTTATATCATGGCGGAATACTTTTGTCTGCTCATAGCGCATCTGCGCTTCCGCAATATATACTTTTTGTGCCCTGGCGGCTTGTGTGAGAGAAGCCAGAGCTGCCTGTGCCTGAAAACTGCGGCAGATATGCCGGTAGGCGTACAGGGTGCAGAGCAGCGTCCCCAGTCCCAGAGCCTGCAGAAATAGCAATGCAACGTGTTTCCACGCTTCTGTAAGGGTTGGAGAGGCGGGTAAAACGCTGTAGGAGGTGTGGAGAATATATAATTCTGCAATAAAGAAAAACAGCCCGGGAAACAGCAAAAGGCCCATATAGGGGAGCTGGCTGTTATCTTTTAAAGATAGAAGCTTTAAGACAGTGGCATAGCAAAAAATACATAGTATGAAAGAAGTCAGGACAGCCAGAAAGACCAGAAGATAAAGAACCGGTTTTCCCACAAAGCCGGGAAATAACATGGCTTCCACTGAATTGATAATTCCAAAAGAAAGCTGGGAGATATAGACGGCTAAGACTGCGGCAACTCCGGACACGGAAGGACAGTTTCCCAGCAGAAAACGGTTTAACCCATATAAAACGAGAACCTGCAGAGAAATGGTCAATATCCCGGTCAGGCCGGTTTGGAGGGAAGTCCATTGTAAAAGGAGCAGGAGAAAAAGATAGCCTGAAACGTAGCGCGGCTTTGGCCTTTTTCCGGTGAGACGGCTTATAAAAAGGATATGCATGACGCTCTGTGCCCCAAGGCAGAAAAGATCTAAAAAATGACTGAAATAATCCATATTACCATTCTCTTTCTTTCATATGGCGCAGAAGCGCTTCGCTTAATTCCCGTTCTCTCAGCCTGGAAACAGGGACTTTGTCACCTTGTGACAGCGTAGCCAGCCCGGCGGCGCACCCGCGTATATAATCAAGATTCACCAGATAGCTTCGGTGACATCGGAAAAAACGCCCGTCAACACGCTGCTGAAAATCATCCAGTTTATCATAGTAGTCGATGACGTTTCCGTCAGCCTGATGAATATAGACTTTCCGGCCCTGTACCTCACAGTACATGATTTGGGACAGGGGAATCACCTGACAGGAAGCGCTTTTCCGGATAATAATGTGTTTTGCGGCCTGCTGCTCCAGGTCTTTGACAGCCCGATCCATGGTCCGTTTGAAGCGATCATAATCCAGGGGCTTTATGAAATAGTCGTATGCCTGAACTTCGAATGCATCAAACACACATTCCTTCATTACCGTTACAAAAATCAGCAGGCTGCGGTTTTTCCGCTGCCGCAGCATTTTTGCGGTTTCCATCCCATCCGGATGCTCCATCTGAATATCAAGAAAAATCAAATCAAAGTCACAATCACTTTCCAGAAGTAAGCGGCCATTTGAAAAGCTGCTGACACAATAGGGAGTCCTGTTTTTTTCTTCCATAAATTTTGAAAGATACCGGGAAATTTCCTCTGCCATAAAAGGCTCATCATCACAGATTGCAAATTTTATCATTGTCATCACCTTTTTTAGAATATCAAAAATTGTACAAAAGAACAATAGTAAAATGTAATGGCTCATAACAATACATTTAGAAAACCGTTTGTGGCAAAGAGCTTGCTCCAATGTTTTGGGAATGCTAAAATTAAAATTCCCAGGAAGGTTACATAAAAGGAAATACCGCGATTTTCAGAAGAAAGGAAATAAAATATGCGTAATAAAACTCTTAGAATATTAAGCTGTATGGTTTTGGCAACCGGCGCTTTATTAGGATTGGCTGGGTGCAGCAATATATCCTCCAAATCAATCCAGACAGAAGAAAATAGAATCGCGTCTAACGTTGACAGTAGTACAGAAGAATACGATGGAAAGAAGCAGAATCAAGAATTTGGCAACCTAAAAGAAGTGCTGGATAATATGCCGATTACGTCAAATGTTGAAGTGAAAAAAGCAGAGGAAAATGAATTACAAATTGAATTTGAATTAGAAAATGTGGGGCTCTGCACGTTTGCTGCCGGAAAAGAAAAAGAACTTGTTCTGCCGGATGAAGTTTTTGTAGATTCCACCAAAATTGAATGGACAGCGTCAACTGCAGATGGGGAGTATCTTTTCCCTTATATGAGAGTGAATGAAACCGGGGATATGTTTATGATAGACTGGACATATAATGGATACTGCTTTGCTATCTATGGGAAGTCGCCAGAGAATACAAGTGATAGAGATATGGCCGGAAAAATTGCATTGGCGATTATCTCAAATTTCCCGCCGTCTGAACTGTTACAATTTGACAAATTAGTCATGCAAAATGATTGACAAATGGAAGAGTTTGGGATATACTATCTTAGTCGCCAAGAAATAAAGCGGCAGACTGCAGAAGTGGCGGAATTGGCAGACGCGCACGGTTCAGGTCCGTGTGGTAGCAATACCGTGAGAGTTCAAGTCTCTTCTTCTGCACTCAATGGCGCAAATTTGAACCCGCTATATTTTTTCAAAAAAGTGTTTGCGGTAGTTGTGAAATTTGCGCGAAAAGAATAATATAAAAGCGTCAGGGCTGAGCTCTGGCGCTTTTATTATGCCCAGTCGCCTCTCGATATGGGCCGAGAGATAGAGCCTGCATAGCTCGGCAGCGATCACCGTTCCCTTCTGGCCTCCTCGGCCGCGTTGGCATTGTTTACGGGTTGCACGGGACTGGCTGCGGCGCCTGCTGCCGTCTGTCTCGTTTTAAGGTTTTCGCATTAAAAACCAGCAAAACTTGTCAGCTATCACTCAGACCGGGCTTGATCTGTAAATTACGCGCGCCCCTCTGAATTTGCACGGGCTTGGGACCGTCCTCGGCTTCATTAGCGCCCCGCATTGCTGCGGGTGTTATCTTTCCCCCATATCCTTGTATATGAGGTCCGTTATGTATGAGTTTGTACTGGTGTAGCCCTTTTGTCTGGCCCACTCCGCGATCCGGTCCTTATCCCCGAGGGGAACCGTGACCGGGATCCGGTCTTTGTTGTCCCGCTGCCATGTGTTCTTGTATGCGGTGGCAGCGGCTGTTCTTTCTTCTGGCGTCTTTGTCGGTTTGCGCCCCATGATCTTGATCCTCCTCTCTGCTAAACGGCGAGCTCCAGCAGTTTGCCCCGGCATAGCTTGTCATTGTATGTCATGCTCTCAAATTTTGTATATTCTTCATTGCTGCATGTGTACCCGCATAGGCTCACACGGTTCGCTGATATGTTAAAATTAGCATAATGTCCCGGGGCCAGTACTATGTCTGCCATGTCAAGTGTATCACCATAGTAAAAATGATACAAGGTGCAACCGGGGAAAAGCAGAGCTGCGGCTTTTTCAAATTTTTCGATCATGTCTTGGATCCCGTCGGCAGTAAAGCCGTTCTTTTTGGTTTCAATAGTGATTTTTTTCATTGTTTTTTCTCCTTCCCGGGGCAGCAGAGCCGCCCCGCCTGATTTTGTTATGCTGTAAAGATACCGATCGGGCTGCCGTTTGCGCTGCGCCACCCGGGCTCGTGTATTCTGTTTAGCTCCTCTTTGCTTTGTGTTCCGTCCTCCCACTCGATAACCGCGAGAACGTCGGCCGGGTGGAACATGTTGGCCGGGCGAGGCTCAAAGCCTACGATCTTACCCTCTGCCGTTGGGTAGCAGGCGCCCCAGTTTGCCGTCAACTTTTGGCCCTCTCTGAATGTTAAACCGTTAAGCATGTAAAAAATGTTTGCCATTGTCTGATCCTCCTATACAAATAAATTTTCGAGTTGCTCGCGTTTGCTTCTCAGCATTACGGCCGCCATTTGCTCGGTTATCTGGCCTTTTGTGTACTCCGAGATTGCTGTCGCCAGTTCCGTGAAGGCTTTGTATTCATCAGCGTATGCCTCGTCAAAAGCTCTTTCTATGTCCTCATTGTACGGGTTAGCCTCGTATGCTTCGTCTGCTCTGTTTGCCTTTTCCTCTGCCGCTCTTAATTTGATGAATAATTCCTTCATGGTTCTGCCTCCTCGTTTTCTGTGTTTTCCTTGTTTCTGATATTATAATAGCATATCGTGCACAAGATAACAATACACACACTCCACAAACCTTCACCCGATAAATTGCGTATCTTGCACAAGATAAACAAAAGGCGGCAGCAGGCGGGAGAGGAGCACGTAAAATGCCCCAGAACGCAAAAAAGGCGCCCACTCGGTAAAATTACCGGGTGAGCGTCTTTTCATCAATTCTCGCTTAAATCTGGGCTATTCTCCGGGCCTCTCGAGAGGTCTCGCCGTCTCAGCTTCGGCCACAACTTGCGCGGCGGCCGTCTGGGCCACGGTAGCAGCTACCGAAGCGGCCGCGGTGGCTGCGGTTGTCGCGATCTGTGTCTGTTTCTCCTCGGTGGCAGCAGGCGAGGTCTTTTTGTCCTCGCGCACGAGAGTCTCGATTGTGGCCGCCAGCCATTTGTCAAAATCTCCGTATGCCTCAGATATGGCTTTTTTTGCCTCGTCTGTAATAAGGGCCGCGGCTGTATCTTTTGACTTTTGCAGCGCTACGAGCTGCGCCTCTTTGTCAAATCTCCCTTGCGCCTTTAATGTATCGACGTATGTCTGGAAGGTGGTTTGCACCGCCTTAGTCACGGCCTCGCTTGCCATGTCAATATATTTCTTTGCGGTGGCGTTCTCTATGTTCTCGGTTATTTCCTGCGTTTTCTTGCGAAGCCATGCAACGGCAAAACCGGAGACGCCCACGAGAAGCGGCAGCACGACAAGAGTCATTAAAGTGTTGAGTGTTTCCTGATCCATGTTGTTGTCCTCCTTATGATAATTCCAGATCGCCGAGGTTTACCCAGCTTGTGATCTCTTTCAAAAGAGCCCGGGAACCGTTGATCTGCTGCACGGTGTACTTTTTGCCTTTTACCCAGTTCGGGATCGTCTGGCCGGTGGCGTACTTCGTGGCCGTGCTCTTTACTTTTACAGTTTTCCCTACCGCGATCGCCCCGGAGCTTGCAGCGGTGGCACCCTTAATGTCTCCGGCGTTTACCCAGCCGGAAACGGTCGAGCCGGATCCTTTTTCTGCCTGAAGGTGGTATGGGTGAGGCTGGCCGGCGCTGAGCTGTGTCACTTTTGCCTTGCCGGGCTTGCAGCTTTTAGCTTTTCCGGCCGCGTAGCTGCTCGTGTAGTGCGTCGATCCGGTAAAGTCTACAATATCACCGATTTTATATTTGAGGGCGCCAGAGGAGCCCCCAGAGCTGCCAGAGGCGGCAGTATTTCCTGCAGAGCCGGAGCTTGTCGCCTTTTTGCTGTACTTCGGGGCTCCATAGCCTCTAATATACCGGGAATTTACAGCCATATTCCGGTAGCTCACCGAGTCGCTTTTGTTTCCCTCGATAATCTTCATATTGCCACCGGTTACATTTACGACAATTCCCACATGCTCAGGCCAGCCGGTGCAATCCCCGGATCCGCCGTCGTCCCAGTCATAAAAAATAATATCTCCCATCTGAGGTGTGTGCGCGTCGTTTTCAATCCATGCGCCGAGCTTCTGGAAAAGCTGGATCATTTGGCCGCACCCGCACTCTGTCGGGATAATATCAGTTAAGCCGCATTTGATCGCCATAGCTGAGACGAAAGTCGCGCACCATGAGTCCGTATATTTTACGGTATAGCCTCTGGCGAGCGGCTTGTGTTTGTTGTAAATATCAATAATTTTTTTGTGGCTGCCGTTGCTTTCTTTGCAGCCCAGATAACCGATCGCGGTGTTTACATAGTTCTGTCTGATTTCTTTTTCAGTCATAGATCGTCGCCTCCTAAATAAAATCGCCCGGATCATTCTCTCCGGGCGTTTCTCTGGTTTGTTGTTGCTCTAGTTTCTTTTGCCTCCGTAGGGCGTCGAGCTTGATCTCGTTTTCTGCCTTTGCTTTCCAGAAATAAAAGCCGGTAGCAGCAGAGAGCTCGGCAAATATTCCCGGGATAATGTACGCCAGAGGCGAGGTGTCTCCAGTTTTCCACATGAGGACAAAAGAAAAAACCACGATCACGATCGTGGCGGCTGCCACGGTTCGCAATATGGTTTTTGAAAATTCCTTTTTCTTTTTCCTACGTCTCCTCATGGTCTCGCCTCTCAATCTGTATATCATGCTCGCGCTCGAGGTGTTCATTGATACGGTTATGAGCACTCTTTGACGACTCATGCGCTCGGGCTGCCGTATTGCTAATCCCTGAGAGCTGGTTGCTGATCTCGTCAATGCGTCCCTCGAGCCGCTGCACGTCTCTGTTGAGCTGGCCCTCAATACGCCCGACGCTCTCCTTGATGTATCGCAGGTCTGTCTCCAGAGCGCCGGCTGCCCGGCCGTCTGCCTTGCTGGCCGTCTGGCGTCCAACGTAAAAGGTAGCAATCGAGAGGCAGATCCCGATCACGGTGATTAAAAAGCTAATTTCTGTCACGGGTTCCCTCCTTCCTCGAAAACTCCGGCGCTTTTCAATCTCTCGAGCATAGCCTCGTTTTCAGCCTCCAGAGCTTCGACTTTTTCGCTTTGGGCCACGGCCTCAAATTGTGAGAGTCTCATGTGCAACTCTGCATTGATCTGGGCCATGTTTGAAATTATTGTGTTTTGCATTTCAATAATTTCGATATTACTCATTGTCTGCCACCTGCCCTTCGGCAGCTTCGAGCCCTGCCTCGAGGTCGTTAATCTGCCGGCGGTAGTCAATGCGGAGCTGGCGCGTTTCCTCGTACTCCTCGTCACTCATTACGCCGTCGGCGTGTTTCAGCGCCTTGTAGTCCGTCGCTGTGAGGAGTTGCTGCAGGCCCCTGATCTCTGCCTCGATCTGTTCTCTGGTCCTCGTTGTCTGTTTGCTCATGTTCTTGGTCTCCTTTCCATTGTTCTATAAACAGCCTATTAAATAGGCGGTTCATGCTTTGAATTGTCCGGTATGCGTTGCGGTGCTGCAGGCTGCCTATGTGTGAGGCATACGAGCAACGAACCGCGTCAAAAGTGAGCACTCCGGCCTCGACGAGCTTCGCCTGCTTTTTCAGCTTGCGGCGCTCGCGCGTGATACTTTCCCGGCACGGCTTCGCAATGATCCGGCCGGTTTCTGTAATGTAAAAGTGGGTTTTCAGATATGTAAACCCATGCTTTAGGTCAACAATTTTTGTTTTCTTTTCGTTGACGATAATTCCATGATCGGCATATATCACCCGGAGAGCCTCGAGACAAAACTCGAGGTATTTTATGTCTTGATGTATTGCGTAGGTATCGTCCATAAATCGGGCATACCCGCGGATCCTCAGCACCTCCTTCGCGTAGTGGTCCGCTTTGTTTGGCAGCCTCACCGCGTTTAGTTGGCTCGTTTCACTCCCGAGGCCGAGGCCAATCTCACCAAAAGCAGAAATAAAAGCCTTTCCCAGAGCTATGATCCGCGGATCTGTGAATAGTTCGTCATAAAGGGAGAAAAGCGCCTCATGCTGTGCATTTCCGAAGTAGTCCGAGAAGTCGATCAACAAAATACCGCCCTCTCTGCCATACTTTCGGAAATGCCGCCGAAGGTGTGTTTTTAGGCGCTTGAGAGCGAAGTGCGTGCCCTTGCCCTCTTGACTGGCGCCGTTGTCATAAATCAGCCCGCGCGTGAAGGTCGGGTATAATACATTTGTGCAAAAAGATTTCTGCACAACCCGCTCGGAAAAGTGCACGCTTTTGATATTTCTCAGCTTGCCGCGCTCGCATATCGTGAAGCAGATAAACCCGCGCCGTATATCTTTTCCGGCGAGCAGGTCGGCTCTTGTGTTGGATATGTTAAAAAGTAGCGACGCATGATAGCGCTGTACGCTTGCTTTCCACCTCACACCCTTAGCCGCTTCGTTGGCTGCTTCGTATAGAGAATTAAGAGAGGCAACTCTTTCAAAGTTATCATATTTCCCGATTTTCTCCCGGCGCTTTGCCTCTCTGGCCGCTTTTCTCCGTTGGTATCGTCGTTCTTTTCTTTCTTCACTTGTCACGGTTTTGCTACTCATTTCTATAAATTTTTACCCAGCACGGCTATTGTGCATTTATGTAGCCGCATAGTACAACGGGCATGAAACGCGGAGAACATGCACAAACTCCGCGCCATGCAAGCAGCGTCCGCCCGGTAGCGTCTGGGCTCTTATTTACGCCTTGTCGGCGAGGGTTATCCGCTCCTTCCTTCCACTCTGGCACTGTGTTCGTTTCCTACTGAGTCGGGCTATAGGTGGAATCAGACCGGCACACAAAGCTCGTTGCTCGCGTTGTTCCAGTTGTTCGAGTTCCCGTTGTTGTTCACATTCACGCAATTAGTCGAGGAGCCGCCCGTCACCGAAGCCAGCCACCAATTACAACGGCCGCCGCACAAAAACTAAACAGCGGATAACCCGCGGGCCTTACTGGCCCACAATTTTGTCGTTTTTTCTCCAGCCTTTTATATCGTTGATCTCTGCCTTTAACAGAGTGATAATATCCTCGAGGCTGCTCGCGGTGGCAGAGGGCACGCACCTGATAAGGCGGTCTAGTTTTCTGTGTAGCTGGTAGCCGTTTATTATTGCCCTTTGCTGGTATGCCTTCCGCGCCTCGAGCTCTTTTTCTTCTTTGGCGTATATGGAATTTGCGGCGATCACGTTGTCGTTGAGCTCGTCAACTTTCGAGATAAGTCCCTCGCCGATCATATACCGCCATTTTTTCGGGACAAACCGCTCATTCATTACATAGAGTGTTATGTCGTCCTGCAGCTTCTCCGCGTTTGTCACAACGTCAAATTTTGTCTTTTTCCGGTTTCTCACATACACGTTACTCATTCTCTGCCTCCACATTACCGGCTACACGAGGTAGCCGGATTAAAAGAAATTACGAGGCTACGCCTCGTCGATACGGAAGCAGACCGGCACACAAAGCTCGTGGCTCGCGTCGTTCCAGCCGGACGAGTACCCGTAGTAGCCCACACTCACGCAATTAGTCGAGGAGCCACCCGTCACCGAAGCCAGCCACCAATTACAACGGCCGCCGCCGTCCCCTTGCCCTTTGATCCGGTGCAGGTAACTGTTGGCAAAAATCGGATATTGGATAGCCTGCCCTTGACTCCAGCCTTTTGTCCCCCAGACACATGAGTCAAAAACTTCGTATTCTGTCGGAACCCAGAGCGGGCCGAGGTCTTTCCATGCCCACGACGTACTATCGGATAAGGCGCCGCTTGCGCTGTATCGAGACTCCATGAGCATACGCTTGTTGCTGATTACTGCCTTGACTGCTGCCGGCAGGTAGCCATAAAGTGTAGTAGTGAGGAATGTGTGCAAGTTGCTCACCATATACGGGCAATTTTCTGCGGACGTTCCGTTGTTGGTGTTTGTGGTGTTCCATTTTACCGGCTGATTAAAACAGTCTTTACTAATAAAATCAATGTGGTGGCTGAGCTGCTGATCGGTCGTGCGGTAATATGTATCAATGCCAGCAACCTGCATTTTCACCGTCTGGCCGTTCATCGTAATAGGGATATAGTCGGCCACATGTATGCCGGTAAAATTATGAGCCTTGATCCGGGCCTTGATCCATGCCCATGCGTCCGAGTATTGTGCGATTTCAAGAGCGAAAACACTCGTTAAGTCGCGGCCGGGATAAATGCAATCATTGTTCTGCATGGTGAGCTCGAGCGCGTCGTCCACGGCAGCGAACCGGTTTTCGTTCTGCGCTGCCATTTCTTCGAGTTCTGCCTCCAGAGCGTCGAGATCTTCGGCCAGAGCCACGGCTCCGGTCTTTGTCTGGATAGTAACCTCGAGCGCATTGTCTACGGTCGCGAAGTATTCCTGCGTAATCGTCGAGGGTGTCAAGCCGTTGTACGGTGGCAAATAGTCGGCCACGTTTGCGATCGCGATAGAGTAGAGCACGGGCTCCGCGTCTGCGTCCAATTCATCAACCGCATAAATGCCGACTTCATTCACATAATAGCCGGCGTCAAGCGTCGCATTTGATACGAGCGCCACCAGCTTGACGCATGTCTCCGAGGCCATAGTGATCGAGGAAAAAGGAAACTCCTGCTTTTGTGCTTTCAGACTCGTGCGCGCCTGAAGGCTCCCTCTGGTTTTTTCCTGATCCGTGTAGCTCCCGGAACCCGTCACCAGCTTTGTGAATTTGATCCGGGCGGTCCCCGCGGTAGTTGCCGCTAAAAGAGCGGCGCCACCGGTTGTCATAATAGCGTTGTTAAAATCTGCCATTTTGTTGTCAGTCCTCCTTTATTGTGTTTTTGGTGTAATATATTTGTGAAACTCCGGCTCCGATTGTGGAGCACTGAGTCTGCACCTCTGCGAAGCTCTCAACCGCTGCCGTGCGGCTTTGAGCGCTGCCTGCTGCCGTTCCTGCGTTTGTGGTCGCTCCGGCTGTATAGGCAAGCGAAAAATGATCATGAATACTGTTTTTGCTGCTGTATGCGCCTGCTGCGGTCCCGGCGTGCTGGTCTGAATATGCGCGCCTCGTTTCGTGGAAATGGTCTAAAATCACGCATTTGCTGTGTGAGAGCTGTGCGGTCCCGGCGTGCATTATCTGGTCGATCGTCCGAGTGACTTCTATCATTTCCACATGATCGCGGGCACTTTTTACCTTGTCGATCATGTTCAAAAAATAGGCCATTCCGTCTTTTGTCAGGGTTGCGCTCGTCTGAATTTTGAACCAGAACGGATCCCCGCCATATTCAAACCACGGAGTAACTTTACCCATTCCGAAGGCCGACGTGATAAGCTCCTCAACGGCCCACTTTGTACCGCGTTTCTCATGCACCCGGTAGCAAGATTTTACAACGGCGCGCTTTGTTTCCAGAGAAAAAGCTGAGTCCCACCAGTCAATATTAAACTCCCACGCCATTTCATCGAGTTGGGCGTGGTTCATATTGTCGATCTGGTCCCACTTTCTCAGGATCCGAGAGCGTTTTGCGGGCTCTTTCAAAAGCGCGTCCATAGCCTTAGAGAGTGCGACGTTTGCCTCGTCCTCTCGCATGAATTGGGGCAGCAATTTCAGCATGTTCGGGTTAAAAATTGTCATTCTTGCCATGCTCAGCCCTCCACTTCATGTTTTACTTTCAGCACTCCCGAGAATTTTGCAACGGTGGTAGGGGCGAGCTCTGTATATACCGGGCTCGTGATTATTACGCGATCGGCCCCGGTCAGGTGATTGCCGTCGCTATCTTCTGGGCACAAAATGAGCTTTCTCAGATAGTCCGGGTTTATATTCCGGTCTAAACTGCTGCCTTGCCAGTATATGTACTGGTCGATTGAGCCGCCGGATCCTTCGATATTTTCAACGACGGCGGTCTCATTTGCCGGCGTCGTGTAGTATGTCAGCTCAATGTCATAGCTCTGCGTCGTCGGCGGCGTTACTTTTACATAGTCCGTGAGCGGTCGCACGTCGTCAGCGTTGCAAGCCTCCAGCACCTTGTCAAGTATATCCTGCTCCGGTATTTGGCCACCGTACAAAATCGGTGTTATCACAACGACGCCGGGGCTCGGTGAGTCCACATGTGCGTCGGCAACACTGGAGTCGGCAGAGATAGCAAAATACCGGTATGCGTTTTTAGGTCCGGCGGTAGATTTCCCAGACGGAGAGAGCCGGATCCTCTGCCTCAGATCTTCGTCGCTCTCCACGTCGCCGCCGCCGATTGTTTCCGTCGTGTTGGAAACTTTATCAATGTACGGTATCAAATCCACCAGCACATTGATCTCGCCTTCCGGTATTCCGTTGTAGCTGCTGCCTCCCTCTGTGCTTTCTGCCTCAATGTCAACATATAAGGAACCCGCCTGCAGCACGGCCGTCTCAGTCGTAGCAAAATATCGGGTATAGTCAGACGTTGCTCTGGTTCCTTTGGGAATTATGATATTTTGGTTTATTGCTTCTTTCAGAGAGAAGCGGAGCGTTGTCATTGCCGGCATTGCCTCGATCCGATACACTCCGGCAAATTCTCCCAGAGCGTCAAGCACTTCGCCGCGGGCATAGCGGAGCGTTGCCTGCTTCGCGGAGTCGTTCATCGTCGAATATAGTGCCAGAGTCAGTGCTGCGAGAGCTTCTCCGAAAATGCGCCGCTCGTCTCCGGGGTATAGCTCCTCGGTGACTCCGTTCTCCAGTACATACATGATAAAATCGTATATTTGCCCGGCGTCAGTCTCGATAAATTGCAATTCGCTGGTTTTACTCATTGTCCTCCTCCTCTCTTAATTTGATTTGTGTTAATGTTGAAAAGTCCCCGAGCTGAGCGTCTGGAGCCGTAAACTCTGCCGCCTCAATCTCAACACGGGGCTCGTATGTATCGAGTACCCACTCGGCCTCTGCGATTGCGTCGTATTGAGCCGTTGCGCTCGGGGCGTCTGTCATAGTTGCGTCAAGCCCTTTTATACGGTCGAAGGGGTTTTCTCCTCTTGTTATTTTCAGCAGATTTGCCGCGCATTGCCGCGGATCTCCGTTATTACTTGCCAGCATGTGATCGCCTCCTTTACGATACGAGGGATAGCGTGCTGATATATACCCAGCCATCAACTTGCGGGAGATATGCCTTGTCGCCGTTGATTTTTCCGACTTTTAAGACTCTTTTTTTCTCCTCTGCGAGTATCTTCTGGCCGTCTGTGTAATAATTTCCGGTCAGCTTCACGCTACTGCCTACTGATATAGTCACCTTTTTGCCTTTTTTCTTTTTGGCTTTCTTTTCTGCCTTTTTTGCCTCAGAGGCGGCAGCTTTGGCGCCGGCCGTGCCCTTCGTCTCTTTGGTGTTTACCTCCTCAAAGGTTAGCCCTATTGTAGCGAAGCGTATCCTTCCGAAGTCGTCCTGCTGCACTCCCGAGAGGCTAACATCGGTTAGCCTTGTTTCTCTACCGAAGCGCCTGCCGTGCATATATAAAACGCCGGTTTTCTTGATAAGAGAGCACCAGCTTTCGTACTCGCTTTGAGGGTTGACTCCGGCCCCGGCGTGCACGTCTACATCAAAAGTGAACGGAACGAGCTCGGTCGTTTTCTTTTTGCTTTTGGAGTCGTCCCCTTTTATCGTGGTAGAGGTAGAGAAGTTTTTGAGCGGGTTTACCTTTTTTGTGGAGATTTCGAAGGCTTTGTTTCGCCATTTTGCCATAACTGCCATGTGATCGCCTCCTTTAATCTAATTTTGCAAATATGAGCCCGGTCTCGTCCTCAAATATCACATACGCCACGGCCGATCCTTTTGCCAGCTTTGCGGCGTCGATGTATTCCGCTATCTGTATATTTTGAGATACAAGATCGATATTGCTCATAGGCGCGACGCGGGCCGTTTGTCCCTCTACTGTCAGCACTGTGCCTTTTTTTATATTTCCGTCCATTAGTAGCCCTCCAGCTTTCGCCTGAAAAATATCTTTGTTTTGTTTTTTCCATAATCGTGCCGCACTTTATAAATGAAATAGGCGCCACTCCATGAGGGCGCCTGCCGGTTTTGAATATTTACCATAATACCGGGTGCATACTGCGGCATGAGGGATCCTTCAATGCTGCCAGATATAAGCATTTTATTTTTTTCTCGCAACTCACTAGCTGCGAAGCGGATCGCCTCGAGGTTGCTCTGGCATGTTATCGGCCTATCGGGCGTCCATAGTCTCGCGTTGCCCTCTGGAGCCTTGAAAATTCCACTATACGGCCCGCTTGATACTTTCGCGGCGCCATATTCCAAAAGGCTGCGATCTTCGCACTCAACCACACAACCGGCCGTGTCGATAGTGGCGGTCGGTTCGGTGCTTTCGAGAAATGGCTCGTATGCGGCAATGAGTCGGCCGTCAAATATTATGAGAGCGGCGCGCTCGAGAGTGCATAGCTGCCCGAAAAACTTAAAATCTTCTTGTCTTTCCTGCGCTCTGTACTGGTACACAATGTCGTCAAGTCCATAGCTTTCAAACTCCAAACCGTGACGCGCTGCTATTTCCTCGCCGATTTGCGCGAAGTGAACGCGCTCCCACGGCTTTGTATTCGGGATCGTGCCGCTCACCGGCATGGAATAGGCGCGCAGGATATAATAACCAGACTCAGGCGCCGCGCTGTATAGATACATTTTACCGCTTGCGGTTCCTGAGTCTCTGTACTCAACCGGGGATCCGGTTTGTATTCCCCATTTATCAAATTGACTTTCTGAGTCGTCGATCCTGATCGTCAGGGAGTCGGAGCGGCCGCCTGCGTGCATTTCGTGAATACACGAGGATATTGTCACCTTCTCCGATACGTCTGTATTGTTTAGTAACAATTCGCTCATTCTGTTCGCCTCCACGGTGGTATTGTTTCCGAAGTCTCGGCCGCCTCTACAACGGGCAGCTTTAAGAGCACACCGCCCTCGAATACAATCACGTCGCTATAATCTGGGTTAAACTCGATTATATAGTAAGCCAGACGCTCGTCATTATACATGTCGAGCGCCAGAAGGTCGAATGTGTCGCCCTCTTGTGTGATGTATTCATAGTATGATATAACCCTACGCAAAAGCGGTCACCTCCCTTGCTCTTAGCCAGCGCTCCAGCCAGTCGAAAAACTCGGCCTCGTGCGCCTTTAGTTTGCGGATCAGGTCGTCATTGTCTCCCGTAACCTTGCCGCCCTCGATAACCGGGCTCCATGTGAAGCCGCTAAAATCATAAATAACGGTAGTAGAGGGCTGAGCCAACTCAGCGAGAGAAAAGTCGTCAACATTCAAAAGATTTCCAGCGAGTGCCGTCTCTGAGTCGTTATAAACTCCCAGCATTTCGCCGGCCTTTTCCCAGTACCCTATATTTGCGGCTCTTACATTGTGATCGAATGAGATCACGGCCTCAGTCCCGGCCTCGCCGGCGATTGTTATGCCTTCAGTAAAACCGCCCTTTGCAAGCATTGGAATGTTTGGAATATTAAAGCCCATACCTCCGACGCCCGGTACCCAGTCCGGGATCTTTATGCTGTTTAGACCGTTCAAAAATGTGTTAATTCCGCTAATAATAGCATTGATCGGGGCCTTGAAAATTGCGGCTATTCCCGAGACAATACCGGAAAAAATGCTCACGATACCGTCCCAAGCTGCGCTCCAATTACCCGAAAATACGTTTGTTATAAAGTCGATCAAGCCCTGAAAAATCTGTGTTATCGACTCGACGATCGGCCCGATCCCTTGAATAGCGGCACCGAGTACGCTCGTAAAAATGCCGGCGATAAATTGCAACGCGGGCGCCAGAATTTCCAAAACCTGAGAAATAAGAGAGCCGAGGACGGAGATCAGCGGCGTAATTGCCGTTGTAATCAGGCTCACGATCGGCTCGATTAGGCTCATAATTGTGTTTAGGATCGGCATGAGTGTGTCGAGTAAAGTCATAAGGATCGGTAGCACAACATTGAGCAATTCAATAACAACCGGCAAAACGGCCGATATAATTTGCATAATCGGCGGCAAAATTGCGGTTATGAGCTGCACCAGTACCGGCAGAATAGCCGAGATCACCTGCGACAACAACGGTAGGACGCTGCTCACCAGCTCAATAATTACCGGTAGCACTTGCTGGATCATTTCGAGCAATGGCGGGATCAGTTGTTGCCCGACGGCCTGAGCCGTCTGTAAAATTACCGGTACAAATTTTTGAAATAAAGGGATAAGCTGCGGTATTAGCTCTGATATAATCGGCATGATTGAGCCGGCTACTCCCTCGATTATAGGGATCAGTCCCTCCATAGCTTCGCCCACTACCGGCATTAGCTGATTGAGTGCGTCAAACATGGTATTAGCAAGAGGCTCGAGTGCCACCTGAGCCTGCTGCTTGAATAATTGTAGCCGCTCAGCAAAGTCGTATGTATCTTCGGCACAACCTCCGATTGTTTCGTTGCTTTTTTCGAGCTCTGCCGTTAGGTCGGCAACCGAGAGGCTCCCGTCTCGTATGGCTGCGGCCATTGTAGATCCTGCTTTTGAACCGAAGATCTCCGATGCGATTGTCGTCGCCTCTGTCATGCTGCCGGCGTTTTTGATTTTTTCGGCATACATTTCGAGCCCCTCGCTTGCAGAAATTCCCTCTTTTGCAAGCGAGCCGACGCCTTTTTTCATTGCGCTCAGCACTTCGCTGGTGTTTACGCCCGCTTTGTCGAGCTGGCCGATCAATGCCGTGGCCTCCTCGAACGAGTAGCCCATTTCTTGAAGCTGTGGCCCGAACTGCTGTACGCTACTCATTAAGTCGGTAAAGCCGAGCCCAGTCGATTGCGACGCCTTAAAAACATAGTCCATAGCGTCGCCCATGTCCGCTGCGTCAATATTCCATGCTTGGAAGGCTTGGCTCGACTCCTCGATCACGCTGCCGAGGTCGTCGCCCAGCATGTCGGAGACTTGGATCGCCTGCTTTGAAATGTTCTGGAGCTCCGGGCCAGTCAGGCCGAGCCGCGTGTTGTAATCTGCGATCGCTTGGCTTGCGTCCTCCATTGTCGTCGGTACGCTTTTATAAACCTCGTTAAAATCATTTGTCAGGGCGTCGAGCGCGTCGCCGGTTGCGCCGGTTCCGATCCTGATTGTGTCTATCACATTATCAAACTCGCTGCCGAGATCAACGAGATACTTCCCAGCCTCAATCGTTGCCTTACCGATAGCGGCACCCGCGGCAGCAACGCCGGCACCAATAGCGACGGCTTTTAGATTTATTCCCTCGAGCGACTTCTGGGCCTCCTCGGCCGCCTTTCCCAGTGTAGGGCTCAACGAGCCCGCTATTTCCACAATAGCTTGTAGTGTCTTGGAGCTTGCCACGGTATCACCTCCTTCGGCCTTTTTTGTGCTTCACTACCGGCGCCGGCTTGTTTTTCTGGCGTCTTTTTTGCTCGGCGGCCAGATCCTCGGCTGCCTCCGCATATTCCACGATAAAGTCAACTACTGGCTTTTTTTCGAGCTCTGCTGTGCTGGTGTGGTAGGTTCGGGAGTAGTCTCTGATTGCTCGTCTGAGCTGTCTGCCTCTGAGCCGCCCGACGCGATAAAAAAACCGCGGCCGATCCTCGAAAATTCCCGCAGGCTTTTCCCTCTGATCCGCTCCATATCCTCGAATGTGTAAGCCGGGTTTACTGCGATAACAGCAGCAAAGCCGATGTATAAATGCAGAGAGTAATCGAGCTCAACCGCTCCGGCGAGATTGCCGCCTTTGGAACCGCTGGCCTTCATTTTCGCGTTTTCGGCCTGAGCATAGAGGGCGCCGCTGATCTCGTCCGTGTCGTATGTCATTTCCTTTACCTCGACTCCGTTAATGAGTACGGGCTTGCTTAAAGTGATTTTTCCGTGTTCGTCCATGATATTGCCTCCTTCATAGAAAAAGCCGCCAGCATTGAAGCCAGCGGCCGTATTTTACAGTAATTTGTTAATGTCTTTCATATAGTCCACGCCGTCAACTCTGAGGATCTGGCTCAGTCTGTCAACGATCAAATACTCGTAACCTCCGACGAAAATCTGCACGCGGTTCGCTGAGTATGTGAGCTCATTCTCTGAGGCGGCCCCGACTTCTACGCCGATACCCGGGAGCGCTGTCGGCGGGAATGTACGCACAAAAGCCTTGCAACCCTCGGCGCTCGTCGAGCCGTCTCCCTTGACAACATTCTGTACCCATCTAAACTCAAAATTCCTCTTTTCGAGCTTTGACATTCTCCCGAGCCCTTTATCCTCCCCGATCTTCGTGATTGCAAGCTCTAAATTTTCGAGTAGTCCAACGATAGGCACCGTCATTGTACCCATTGCGTTGAGGTCTGCCGTCATTGAGGAAATAGACGGCAGCGTGAAGCTCGTATCTTTTGCAACAAGCACGCCGGTCTCGTACACTGTGTCAGCTACCACCGCGCCTTTTAAGTCCAGCCACATATATTATTCACCTCCTCCAAAATAAGCAGCAAAGCCCTCGTCAGTATATGAGACTCTGGCCGTTCCGCTCTTGAAGGGCGGTGTCGGCGTTGCACTCACGTCCCAAACAAAGTCGCCATTCATCAGGTTGCTTGTCGGGTTTGCTGTCTCTAAAAATTCAATTACCGGATCGCCGATAAGGGCGCCGCGGCCTTTCAGGCTGTCGAGCTCCTCCTGTTCGTCGATCAAAATGCTCTGCTGCAGGTTCAGGTCCATAGGGCTGTCGATCTGTGTGCCATGCCGGCGCTGAAAACCGTTTGTAATATACATAAGCATACGGATATTCACCTCAAAAATATAGCGAGCAACTCCGTCGCTGCCGTACTCGAAGTATGCCGTATGAGGTCCCCAGAGTACCCAGAGCCCGCCCCAAAATACCGCGGTAGTAATTCCCTTTGAGTTGAGCTCGTTTCCGTCCTGCTGGTCGAAGCCCTCGTTTTCTGAGTCTTTACCGAAGTATTGAGAGGTGCACATAATTTCTTTGTTGGACGGGCTCTCCATAGGTATGCCGTCGTGACTGTTGTCAACCCTCTGCATGGTAGCGGTTGCGTGTGTGCTCAGGTGGTACACACGATCCCCGTATTTTACCTGCGGCCAGTACACCTTCGAGAAGCCGCTCGTGTACCCGTTGGCCTCGGCCCACTCCTCAGCCTTTGCGATCGTGTCAATAGCTTTTTTTGCCTTTGCGTCGTAGAGCGGGAGATCTGCATTGACAAAACCGTCCCAGTGTCCGTTTAACTTTTGCACGATCGCGATCATTGCCTTGTAAACGTCAGGATCTTCGCTCCAGAACGGAGCTGCCAGCAGATTGAGCACCGCGTTGTGCATGGTGTAAAGTTTGTAAAGTGCCTGAAGGCCCGTGCGTTTTCCTCCGGCCGTCACGGTTCCGATAATATCGTCTTTTGTAACCTGAGCCGGATCCACTTCTGAGAACGACGCCTCCAATGTTCCGGTGAGGGGAGTCTCGTCATTCAAAGACTCAACGACTACGGTCCCTTTCGTGTAGTTGTAGTCGATAGAGTAGTCAGCGCCCAGCACTTTGTCAGCGAGTGCAAAAGTGTCGAGTATGATCGTATCGCTGGCATATTCGGCGCGGCCGTTTTTGAACGTCAGCGATATGGTTGTTTTTGTGTCTTTCTGGTGTGTGGCAGGATCCAGCACGTTGATGATGTAGATCGGCCCCACATTTTCGATTGTGTTCGCAAAGTGGCAATCAAAAGCCTCGCATAATGTGAATTTGTTCCAATTATCCGAGTAGCCGACTGTCGCCTGCGTCTTTTGCATGTTCTCCAGCTTGATCGGTGTGTTGACAAGCCCCTTTTCCTTGTACCCGAAAACGAGATTGATCGGGGCGGTTCCGATATACGCGACAACGGTGTCAACCTGAACGGCGCTTTTTACTTTGTCGTCGCCGATCTTGCCGTAAGCTCCGTGTTGATAACTCATTCAGTAATCACTCCTTTACAAAAAATTTTCATATTCGGCGGGAATTTTCCGAGCCAGTCCGTGCTCGAGGGTAAACTGTACCCAGCAAAACCAGTACGGGTAATAGCTCACGAGAGCGCCGTCCTCTGTAAAAGGGCCGTACTCGATATTGCTCTCTTTGACAAGTCTCATGCCCGCAATATACTCGGTGTTCTCCAGAGCTGCCAGCACTTTGTCCGTAAAGGTCCAAACGTCACGCCAGCCCTCGAGGGTTCTCTTAAAACCTCCGCTTTGCTCTGTTTTGTATGAATATCCCCCCAGAGCGTCGGGGTTTTCTACCGGTGTTCGTATCTCTCCCGAGTGCTCGCCCGGGTTCCATGCAGCAAGCGCGAGTTGTATCGTCATTTGCCCCATGTGCTGAGCGGGAGAGTGTTTTCCTTTCAGGAGTTGCACGCACACCGACGGTATAGGAGCCGCAACGTCTGGCGGCTTTCTGTCCTGAGTTGGAATATACATAGCAAAGGCGGCCGGCGTGGTTATATTCACGCTGTAGCCGCCATCGTTTTTCTCGTCGTCAGGAACTTTCAAAGATATGCCCGGGCATACCTCTTTTTTGAACCATTCGACAATATTGTCAAGATCTGTTGTTATTGCCATATCGCGCGCCCTCCTTAAATCATGCGGGTATGGTGTGAGGTGATTTGTGTGATCCCGAGATTTTCGGTCCACGAATCAACTGTGCACTCCCGGCCGTCTATGTTGATAGCTGAGCCCGGGGCTTTTTCACCCGGCAGATCTTCGGTTCTGGCAAAAAATAGCATGTCGGACTCGGCAACGTCTAAAATATTACCGTTCTTCATGGTTGCAAGGGTGTCGTTGTCGATAACAATCACGATTTCCTCGCCCTCGACTCTGTGGGTTTCCCCGAAGTCGTCGAGCTGCATGAATATCAGATCAATGTCCGAAGCTATGAGCTCTTTCAGTGTTTTACTCAACCGGATCTATCGCTCCAAAGGACGGCGGCTGTTCGTTGTCGTCCTTAAAATAGTCGTCCAGCAGCTTGATCACCTCAGCTTTAGCGCGCATTTTCTGAGCGTCAAGTCCATACGAAGCGGCGAGAGCCTGCAGCTCCGGCAACTTCATTTTTTCGCTGTATTCCGGCTTCTGTTTCTGGCTGTCCTCGTCGTCCTGAGAGTCGTCGCCGTTCTGGCTGTCCTCGTCGTCCTGAGAGTCGTCGCCGTTCTTGCCGTCCTCGTCGTCCTGAGAGTCGTCGCCGTTCTGGCCGTCCTCGTCATTCTGAGAGTCGTCGCCGCTCTGGCCGTCCTCGTCATTCTGAGAGTCGTCGCCGTTCTTGCCGGCGGGTTTTGGCTTCTCCTCCGGTATGATTAAATTTGCATATACGGCAAGCCCACGCTCGACAAGCTCGGCCTCTCTCTCAGGTTCGAGAGAGAAGGGCTCCGAGTTTTTGTCTTTCGGCATGATGATCCCGCCTTCTTTATAGCCGTACACTCCGGCGATCATTTTAATCATTTTGTGTCTCCTTTCTTCGCGTAATTAAAGCACTTTTGCAGAGATCCACGGGTTTTTACTTCTCGGGATCAGGAGTGGGCGGCTTGTTACCTTGATATCGCGCGTCTCTCCCTTTACGTCTGCCGTATATTTAGGAATACGGCGGCCGGTGTAGGTGTGGAACTCCATGTCGTCCTGCTCGAGTTGTGTCACGGCTCCGTAAATTCCGCGGCCTGCTGCCGGGTGAGATAATACAATAGTACCGGCCGGGATATACGGTACAACACTTCCCGCCTCGTCCTCGTATGTCTCGTCGTAGGTAATGAGCTTTACGGCGTGGCCGTCAACATTCAGGACGGCGAAACAACAAGCTCCCTCCGGTAAATTCATAGGCTCGATAGTACCGAGGATAATGCCCTTGTTGTCGAGGTATTTCTGGATCGTGCTGTCATTCAGCACAACTTTTGAAACTCCGCGAGCCATTACAAGCTCGGACGCCGGCAGGCCGTTCTGTGTGAGCATGTAAATCATTTCGGAAATATCGCCGTAAATGTCGGCGCCTGCCTCATTCCATTTTTTAGCAGGTACATACTGGGCCGGGTTTGCTGCTTCGTCATAGAAGCGGATCTCATACTCCTCATATTCTCCGCTACCGTACTTGTCGGCGTAGTGGCGCAAAATGTAGCCATTGTTGAGCATACACTGGGCGGCCATGTACTCCTCGCGGCCGGAGATCATCTGATCGAACTCTGTCAAGTCTCTGTTGAGGATCTGGGCCTGCCTCTGCTGCGGTGTTACATTCTGGAAAAGCTGCTCACCAAAGCCCTTTTTATTCAGGTCGTCAATAGTGAGCGCTCTCTGGGGAGCGATAAAGGGCGGCGTATATGTGAAGGTCTTGTAACCCTCGCGCTCGATTGTAATGCCGCCTTTTCTCGGCATAACGCACGGAGCGATCTTTTTGCTGCCGTTTCTGTACTCGACGAGTACCTCCTCGCCCGGGAAAACATCGTCAGAAACTCCATTCACCGGAGCGGTAGTAGGGAAATAGCGATCCCTTAAAAATGTTCTGTGTGTAGGCATTGCCTGAATAGCCGCCAGCATGGTGACGGTTCTATAAATCAACGGTGTAGGCATTTTTCTCTTTCCTCCTTTTTCTTACATTGCAGAGTCGAGGTAAATGCCGCCATTGCGGAGCGCCGCCTCGTCTGCGTCTGTCATTGTGTAGTTGTCGTCTACGATAAGGGCCTCTTTGTTAAAATGCCCCGTTCTGTATGCCGTTGTAACGGCGTCCGCGCTTGTCGCGTCTACCTCGTCACAAATAATGCCATACGGCGTCAGTGTCTCGTCCTCGCCGGCCGTAGTACCGAGGATTACGCATTTTCCCGTTGCGCTACTCATTGCAATAACGGTACCGCGGGAGAGAACGCCTTCGCCGCTTGCGATCGTCACGCTCACGGCGTCTCTCTGAAATTTTCCGCTGATAATGAGATTATCAGCTTCACATGTTCCGATCTGTTGATCTGCTCTCATGGTTGTTACCTCCTTATTTTTTTTCTGTTTCTGCGGGTGCTGCAGGCACGGCGCCGCCGTTTGCAATCATAGCGGCGAGCTGCGCGATCTGCGCGTTTTCGTCCGGTGCCTGATCTTTCGGAGCGGGTGCCCCGGAGTTAGGAACTGATCCGACGCCGGCAGCATTGGACGCCTTGAAGTCTGCCGCGGTGTTCTGGATATGCTGCTCGCCGAGCTGTGCCTGCTTTTTCATAGCATTAAAAGCAAGCTCCTGAGCTGTGCAGGCATTGTCTCCGTACTTAGCGGCCGCTATGAGCTCGGCGTCTCCGACGGTTTTCTCGATTGCCTCGATTTCCTTCAGTCTGGAGCGCTCCGCTGCGGTTGCCTCGGCGCTGGCCGTTTCCCTTGCAGCGGCTTCGATCTGCGCCACTACTTCGGGATATTTGGCCCTTAATTCTTCTGGTGTCATAATTGTGTTTCCTCCTTCTTTTTTTGTATTTGTGGAAACGCCTTGACTCGGAGCCGCCGGCTTCGGTTCTGTTGGCGTTTGAACACTGTTTATAATTGGGATATTTCCCGGGAAATTACGGAACCCTTTTATTGAGTGCCGCACTCCATTGACGATAATCTCGTCTTTGACTGAGCTCATGCACATGCTCGTTTCACACCCGGTACGAATTGAAGTGCAAAAGCCATTTTCCACCGCCTCGCGGCCGGTGTACCATGTTTCCCGGGCCATAATGTTGCGGATCTTGTCAGTGCCGAGGTGTGTCGCTCCGTCATAAATCTCGGCCGCTGCCTTGTTTGCAGCCTCCAGCCGTTTGTTGACTTCGAGAAGGGCCTTGTGGTTATAATTTCCGATAAGCGTCAGAAGGGCCTCGTGCACCATAAAGAGAGCGCCCTCTGGGATCTCCCTCTCTTTGCAGCCCATAGCAATGATAGTGGCCGCGCTCGCCGCGATCCCGTCAATAACGGCAATCGTATCGCCGTTCAGCTCTTTGAGCCGGTTGCAAATTCCGATCGCCGTGTATAAGTCGCCGCCTACCGAGTTAATGCGTACCGTGATTTTTGCCTTGTCTTTTACCTGAGCCAGATCCTCCAGAAAGCCCTCCGGCGTGATGAAAAGCCCCTCGATCGGTTCCCCAGTCCACCAGTCTGTCGGTCTTTGGCTCACAACTTCGCCGTACATAGTGATCTCGGCCTCCTCGTCGTTTACCTCGACAATGTTCCAAAACTTAGGTACCGCGGGATCCGGCGGTGCTGCTGGCCCGTTAATTATCCGCAACGGGATTGTGTGATTTTCCATTTTCCGTGTCCTCCTTTATAGAATTTTGAAAAATTAAAGAGGCTAGTGCCTGCGTTGCCGCTGCCTGAGCCTCTGGGGTGGTGCCGTTTGCGTCTGCTATGATTTCATTTTCTCGCTTGATCTGGCCCATGTTCGCCTCCCACTGGCCGCCGTTTAGCCGGATTGTGCTCTGCTCGTGCGTGCTGTACCCGTGCTGGTTTGCAAGTATTTCGGCGCTTATTTCTTTTGTTGGATCGAGCTGTCCCTGAGACGGGCCGATCCACTCGCTGCCGAGCCATGCCGCGCGGATCAGAGGATCAGAGAAAAAGCCCGGTGCCTGAATACGTCCACGAGCTACCGCCTCAGCGAGCCATATCTCATATACTGGCTTGCAAAAATCGTTTGCGAACCATTCCCGCCTCATTTTGAAGGCTTTCCACGCCTCCAAAAGAGCCGCCCGGCTTGCAGAATATGAAGCATTAAAAGATTTTAGGAGTAGGTCGGCTGGTATCTCTAAAGCCGCGCCGCATTGCTCGCATAATGCACGGACAAAAGCAGAGAAGCCGCTCGCGGGCCGTGTAGGCGTCGCAAACTTTATATCCTCTCCGGGCTTCATTACGTTAATAGTGCCGGGGCCCATTTCGTAATCATCAGGATCCGACGGCTCAACCTCGGAGCCGTTCACTTCGTTGTATGGCATTTGGTCGGCTCCGGTGTCTGTTGTTATGAACGCGGTGAAAAAGCTCTCGACAAGCGCCGCCATGAGCTCGCCCTCTGTATATCTACGCATTTGCAAAAGCGGCTCAATAATCTGCGCTAAATAAGTAACGCCTCGATATTGCTCGGGGCGTTCCGACTCCATAACATGAAGCACATTCGGCAGGCCGGTTTTTTCTCCGTATGCTTCGACTCTGGTCCATTCCGTTGAGGCGGTTGCTACTATGTGCGGATATGTATTTCTGAAATAGTACGCTTTTATCATTCCCGCGCTGTCAATTTCCACGCCGTCAAAAATGCGGTTCCCGTTTTCGGCTTTTCCCTCAGTGGAAAAGCAGTAGTGCCCGGCGTTAATCAGTGGAGTGCTGCACCGGTCGGCCTCAACGAGTTGGATCCTGAGAGAATATGGGCACATCGGCGTCGGTTCTACCTGCTTGACAAGTCCGAACACGTCGCCACTCATTAGCCAGCTCATAAGGGCGAGCTGCTGCATTGCGTAATAATCATTTACGCCCGTAGCGTCGCAGGCGTTCTTTTTCTCGGCCCAGAGTTTGAACTCTGCCTCGGTTTTGTCTTGCCAATCTTTCGCGGCCTCTTTGGATAGTCCCAGACGATCGGCGTCTATGCTGCTTTTTAATCTGAGCCCGCAACCTATAACATTTGTGCGGTTTGTCTTTATTGCCGAGGTTGCGATCGGCGCGGCCATGTAAAGCATACGGGCCCGTTGCCTCAGCGTGTCGTTGCTGTGGTCTATGTCCCATTGGGGAGAGGAACTCGCGGCGTTGAAACTTCTCAGGGCTTTCTTTTTCCAACTTGCGCCAGCCTCAGCATAGCCATAATTTGACATGTTGGGCGCCGTTGTCTTTGGCCAGCGCATTGCCTGATCCGCTGGCTTTTCTATTGCCGGCGGTGTGTTTTGTGGAGCTGTCTGCATTTTTGTCGCCTCCTTTACCAGTCGCGAGGGATAACTCCAACGGCCCTGCGCTGCGTTTTGCTTTCAAGTGACGCGATCTCGTCCTCTATTTCTTTTATAGCATTACGGATCGCTGAGAGGTCTGTCTGGTATCTGGTGGCGCTTCGCGTGCCTATACCATAAGATTGCACGCCACCGTCGAGCATTTCCTCCTCGCGTTTATAATAGAGCTCGAGTCGTTTCCTCAGTCGGGCGATTTTTTCCTCTTTCTGTTTCTTTGTCATCGTCTGCCTCCTTACCAGTCGTCATAAATCTTTTTTGAGCTGGTCCTTTTTTTCCTCTCTTTCTTTTCTGGAGCTTTGAGATCTTGGCCTTTCAGCCTTTTCTCAACCGCTTCGAGCATGGGATCCAAAATTCTGAAGGCTGCCATTGCATAATTGCGGCAATCGAGCGCCTCGTTTCTGTTGTGCCCGGGCAGCTTTTCCCATTGCCACTTATCGCCGCGGCGCGTTCTTACAAGCGCGAGCTTTTCAGACAATAGCCCGGAAAAGAAAAGCGAGTCATATCCTCGATCCTCGCCCCGTGGAAAATGGCAGAATTTGGCGCCTTTTTCTTGCACTTTGATCGAGCTCATTATTTTGCTTTTTCCAGCGTCAACTCCGAGAGTGTAGAGCCAGCACTGGCCGATCACTTTTCCGTCAATTACAATTTTTACCTTCGACGGCGGGGCCGTGTACGGTATGCCGTCGCCTCCTTTTCCTTTGATTGCAAAAACCCGCTTATGCTGGCGCTTTTTACACTCTGCGTAAACCTCCTGCGTAAAATGGCCGCCGGAGTCTACGCAAGTAAAGGAAACTTTCAAGCCCTTTCCATTTTTGAAGCGGTACACATGATCGATCACGTCGTCGAGTTTCTCCCAGACTTCGGCCGTATCTGGCCGGCCGTTGATTATTCCTTTTTTTATTCCCCATGTTTCACCATAGAAGCCGTGGCCTACAACTTCATACTCGAGTCTGTTGTCCTGAGTATCAACTCCAACGGTCAAAACAAGCACACCCTCCGGCAGCTCTGCGTCGTATTCCTCCCGGCGCGCGAGCATGGTGTCCTCGTCCTCGAGATCTCCGCGATCCTCCCACAATTCGCCCAGCAGCGTGTTGAAAACAACCTTTAATTTTTCACTGTCTCCCTGAGCCTCGAGAAATTTCGTGATTATTTTTTCCCACGGAGTCCACGGAGAAGAAAAGGCGTTCAGCCAGAAGGAGCGGTGCCCCTTTTTCTGGTATGCGTCCGGGTTCTCTGCGATCCACTTCGCCGGCTGCTTTCGCATGGTCGCCTCTGTGCTTATGCAACCGCACCCGGGGCAGCACCATGTTATATTTTTGACCGTGTACGCCTTTTTGTTGCGTATTTTCTTGACTTCGTGGTCGAAGTGGATATTATCAAAAACGATATTGTGATACTCGCCGCAATCCGGGCACTGGTGACACCAGCGCTCCTGCGTTCCAGCATAAAAACCGTTTTCAATGTTGCTGGCGCCTTTAATCGTCGGCGTTGATACTTCTACCGATTTTGCATTGTAAAAGGTCGCTTGACGCGCCTCTGCCAGAGCCCACGGATCGCCCTCTGTGCCGGCGCTGCTGGCCCAGCGGTCCCGCTCGTCGCCTATGATGTAGCGGGCCGGAGTAGAAGCGAGGGCGCTCGGGCTGTTTGATCCGGTAATCGTCAACATGCCGCCCGGGAATGATTTTTGCAGAATCGTGTTCCCGGAGTCCCGGCTTTTTACGTCTGAGACTTTTTTCCTCAGCGGCTTCGAGTCCCTTATCATCGGCGCGATCCTCAGCCTCGAAAATTTGCGGGCGTCGTCGAGAGTCGGCTGCACATAAAGAGTAGAGCCCGGATCCTGATCTATGATATAGCCGATCATGTTGAGCTCTACCTCTGATTTTCCAACTTGTGACGCTGCCACAACTGTTTCCTTTTTTACTTTTGGATCTGTGAAGGCGTCCATTATCTCGACAAGATAAGGCGTCCTTGTGTTTCGCCACGGTCCGGCCTCTGCTGAGCTTTCAGGAGATAAGCGGCGGTTTTTCTCAGCCCATTGCGAAACGGTGAGCCGCTCGGGCGGTTTGAAATTTTTAACGCTCCGCGCGATCGTGTTGTTAAGGTTTACGACATGCGCGGCGGCGTCAATCGGTTTGTACATCGTCCTCGATCTCCTCAACGCTCGCCCAGCCTTGCCGATCCTTTACCCGCTTTTTATACTCCTCGGGATCGTACTGGTATTGAGAGAGGGAGAGAAGCACCTCGTTGACCTCCTCTTGTATTCTGGCCGATGTTTCGGCCGGCGTTTCAAGCTCTGCGGTGTCAACCGCGAGGCGCCCGGGCATAGCCATGAGCGCGCTGCGTATGCTGAAAACGAGGTCGGTCGTCATTGCCTCCACGTCCTCGGCTCTGTGCATGGTTCCCTCGAGCTCTGCGAGCTGGAGCTCAGCAACTCGAGCCTTTGCGTTTTTGATGTCAACCTCTGCCTGCAGCTTGTCGGTCTCGAGTTTGTTGTTTTGGCTCCCTTGTTTCTTGTCGAGCTGCTGGCGCAGGTATTTGATGTAGTCCTTTGTTGCCTCGCCCACATTGTAGCGCCGGCCCGCCGGCGTGTCGTGGGTTTTGAGTATTCCGTCTTGTGTGAGCTGCTGGATCCTCCGAGCGCTGAGCTCAAACAATTCGGCCATTTTGCTTGTCGGCCAGTAGCCCGGAGTCTCGGCCGGCTTTTCTTTTTTCGGTGTCGCCATTGCCTTGCCCTCCTTCCCGGCGTAACGAAACGGCCTGAAAAAAATTTTTTGTGTCTAGCAAGTTTTTGGGCTCGCAAGCACCGCAGGCGTTTTTTTCGCTGGAAGAACCTATTGAAAAATTTTTTTATTTATTTTTCGTGGGGTGCCCCCATATAAAATATTTTTTCTGCGTGCATTTGCGCCGAGCTGGCGCTCGAGCTGTCGGCTTGCCTCGGCCCGCCCCGGTCTTGTTGCTGGGCCGTGCCTCTTGTGCGGCTCCCCTCTGGCCGTGGTGTTTGCCCCGGCTTTGTGGTCCGTCTTGTTGTGTGATGTGCCTCAGCTTTGTGTTGTGCTGAGGATATAGAAAGAGGCCAGCCCCTCGAGCCTCTGCCGAGCGGTGGCCTCTGGTTCCCTTGTGTGTCCTATGGTGCTATGCCATAGCCTTTGCCAACATTTGTTTGACATGGTTCTCCAGTCTCTTGCTGAGCCCCTCGTCTATCTTCTCTTGTATGAGTGGCTGCACCTTTTCGTTTTCAATCATTTGCGGCACGCTCAATGTTTTAATACTCTTGATAGGGTAGCGCTCTGAGCTCTCTCTCTGGAATGGTATTTGTGTTGAGCCCTCACCTCCAGACGAGGCAAGGAACACGCCGGCCGGCAGGTTCTTTCTTTGCCCCTTAAATACTTCTTGACTCACTCGGTAGGGCTTCGGCTTTCTTTGTGCCGGCTTCATTTTGAAGTGAGTCGGCGTGAGCACTCGGCCTTTGTATGTGAGCACAACGCTCTCGACGAGATTGCCCTCGATCTTTAGCTGTCCGTTTCCTTTGCCCTTTCCTTCTAGTGCTGCCTTTACGTCTGCCTTTTTAATGGCATAAACCTCGCACACGGCAGCAGACACCCACGCTTGCGCCCGGCTTTTTGCGTCTGCCGTGCACTTTTTTATTACTTTTTCGGCGTCAACTCCTGCGATATTATCCAGCGTCTTGACGAGGCTCTCGTAATTCGCAAGCATACAAGTCGATGTTCCTCTGGTTGCACCCATGCGATCGCCTCCTTTTGGGTATGAAAAAACCGCCCGATTTTTCTCGTGCGGTTTTTTATCTAATTATTGCATTGTAAACAGTATAACACGACTCTTTTTTTGAAGTAAATTGCATTTTTTTTGCACCGGTAAATTGCACGGCATAGGAGCGGTCCTGCTGCCGGCTCCGGCTAGTCAATAGCGGCCGTTCCGTACAGTCTCACGGCCAGACTCTTGACAAGTCTCTGGCGATTTCTCCAGACTGTCGTCCCGTCGCAACCGATTTTTTCCCCGATTGCGTCGTTGTCGAGCCCGTCAAAATACCGGCCGGAGACTGTTTCGTAATATGGATCCGCGCGTATGTAGTCGAGAGCCGTCTCTAAAATATCGACTTCGTGCTGGTCCGCTGCGATAGCCGCCTCTTGATCTTTGATGATAGCCTCCAGAGCCTCCTCTGGATCGAGTCTCACGCTGTTTTTTGAAAATCTTGTGATCGACTTGCTTCGCTCTGGCGCTCCGTATGTCCGAAGCTGCTCGATCTTCTCGGTGTCGTCCTTTATTTTCACTTTCAGGACCGGCAGAGCGTACAGTCTGGCCTCTGTGCTTTTGAAGGCCGTCTTTGCGTTCTGCGGCTTTTGGAGAGGCCCGCAGGCTTCTTTTACCGCCTCTGCCGTCATTTTTACGCTTGCGTCAATATATGCCTTTACGTCCGGCGGGAGCGGCGTCTTTTTCTGCTTTCCCATTTACTCATATTCTCCTTCCTGATATTCCGGGCTTATTCCCAGATCCTCGAAAATCTCGGCGTAATACTCCGGCGGCATTTCCTCACCGTCGCGCATGAGCTTGATCTGGTCTTTTCCTGCTATCCTGAAATACCTTTTTACAATTACGTCGGTATATTCCGGCGTTATTTCCATGATGTAGGCCGTGTGTCCGGTTTTCTCCGCTGCCGCGATGGTGGTCCCGCTGCCTCCGAAGGGATCATAGACGGTTTTCACAAAGTCCATATTATCGAGAATTTGCTCGAATAATTCGACGGGCTTCTGTGTTGGGTGTAATTCATTCCCGGATCTGCTGCACCTCAGTACATTGCCGTAGCCCTTGTGTCCGTCAAATTTTGCCTTTCCCCGGCTCCCAAAAATACAGAGCTCGTGCTGGCTCCTCCAGCCTACGCCCATACCGATAGACTCTTTATCCCATACGAGCATAGAGCGCACACCGAAGCCCGATTTTTCTATAATGTCATACAAATAGATCCACATGCGCCAGTCAGTGAAAACATAGGCAAATAGAGGAGTGATACCCTCAAAAGCTGAGGTTAATAATTTGATATAGCCGCGAGTGCTTAATATATCATTGGCAATTTTCGGAGCTTCTGTCTGCCCTTTTCGCACGGTTCCAATGCTGCCGGTAGATTTCCCGCTCTCTTGGTGCCCTCCGCTGCAATATGGCGGATCTGTGAGCATAACCTCCGGCGCGGCTCCGTCAAGCAGCTCCTCCCGGTCCTTCGGGTTTGTTGAATTGCCACACATTACTCTATGCCGGCCGAGGATCCACACGTCGCCCAGCTTCGAGAATGGCGCCTCTGGTGGTGGCGGCAGTACGTCCTCGTTTTCTTCCTTGTCGCTGTGGTCCGACTCGCAAAGGGCTGTCGCAAGTTCCTGATAAAAAGACTCCTCGTAACCGGTCATTTCAAAAGGGATCGCTCCAGTGTCTACCGCTTCGAAGGCTTCGGCCAGTTTTACGCTGTCAATCTCTGCCAGCTCAGCGATCCGGTTGTCTGCCATGAGGTCGGCGAGCTCCTCCTCCTCGTTTGCATAGTTCTGATAGTCAACGGGTGCCTCTTTGAGCTTTGCATATTTCGCGGCCATGAGTCGGCCGTGGCCTTTTACTATGAGGCCGGAGCGTTTGCTCACTGTGATCGGCTGTCTCCAGCCGGCCGCCTTGATGATAGCAGCGAGGGCCCTGATCTGGTCGTCCGGGTGTTTATTCGGGTTTAGAGGGTTCTCTCTGAGGTCCTTTATCTGCACGATCTTGTCGTGCGCGCAAAAAACCGGGCAGCCGTCGGCGTGTGCCTTTGGCTCTGCTTCGGTTGTGTAGTCCATGTCATTGATCTGTATCTCTTGGCGGTTGGCTTTTGTTCTCGTCTGAGTGATTTCAAGTTTTTTCTTTCCCACGGTTTAGACGCCTCCCTTCTCGAGCTCTTTCTTTTGCCATGCGCTCAGCATAGCGATCGGCAGCAGCAGCGCAAGCGCTACGATGATAAATAGCAGAACGCCGGCGCATATTACAGCCGCCCTCATGCCGGTGCCTCCGTTTCCTGATTTCCGAAGCGTGCAAGGGCCAGCTCGTTATATTTCGCGTAAATTCTTTCAAAAGCAGTTTTCCACTCCGGGCCGTGGTCGTCTCCGGGTGTTACAACATGCGCGAGCTCATGCGCCAGAATTTCGGGGACGGCTCCCGCTGGTATGTGTGCGGCCACTTCTACGAGTGGAAGGCTCTCGTCGTCCGGGTATGTAGTACAACCCACCATTTCTACGCCGGCGGCGTCCTCTATCTTTTCAACCAATATTGCCTCGTATTCTTTCCCGGGGTATTCCGTCTCAAAAGCCAGAGCAACGAGGGCGCTCGGATCGTTCAAAAACGGGCTTTTCAATAATTCCATGTGTCTGCCTCCTTATGTGGGAGAGCTCAGCGCTCGGCCGGCCCTCCCTGATATTCTACAAAATTAAATCTCTTTCTTTCAGGTTGTAGCGGATTCCGTTATGCTCAACCTTGTAAAATTCGCCGTACAAATTATTTACTTTTTCAAGTATTTTCACCTCTGATCCGGCGGGTATGTCTGGTTTGTGCTGAGCGATCGCTGTTTTCCAGTCCTCGTCGTTTACCGTTCTTCTCGTTTTTGCCATATCGGATCCACCTTTATGCAATGATTGTGAGTTTTTCGCGGTCCGGTATGTCTTTGAGTGCCTCGACGAGATAGCTCCGCACGTTCTCGAGAGCCTGAGACTCCCAAACGCCGCCGTCAGCCGCTACGAGCTTAAAGACGGGAGCGCCGCCGCGGCCCTCGCTAACTCTGAAAACGAAGTCGCTGCCGGGCTGCTCAACCTCCAAAAATGTGCGGTACGGGATCAGGTGCACCGGGTTCGGTACAAGCACATTTTCCTTTGTAGTGATCCCCGTTTTCATTGTGGCCTGCTGAGTGACGCCGTTGTCAGAAAAAGCCTGCTCCTGAGTGTTGACGATGTTTCCCGCGAACAATGTCACGGTTTCCCGGTCGTCGCTCGCCTTAAAACATGATTGCATAGAAATGAGAAAAGCCTCCTGCTCATAATCTTCGCCATATCTAAAGCGGGGGAGTAGTGCATTTACCTCGAAAAGCGTCTCGCGGTTGCGTTCTGTCAGCAATCCAGAATAAAGCAGCACTTTCGTCGGGCTCACTACCTGAATTATCATGCGATCCCGAAGCTCCTCCCGGCTCTCTTTGATGTACTCAATTAAAGAGGTGAGCGTTGTCGCCTTGATAGGTTCGGCCATATCGGGGCGATCGTAGCGGGTGAGGTTCTTCGTGCAATAGGTCCTTCCGTTGATCTCAATCTGTTCGGGCTTTTCTGCCTCTACGGCTAATTCCGCAATATAGGCAATCGCTTCTTTGATGTTATCCATTGATTTTTTCCTCCTTCTTATCCTTGCGCGGCTCTCTGGCCGAGCGCTACAATTTTACCGTTTCCGTTTCCGTCCTCCGGTTGTTTGCCGGTCGTCCGGCTGTCGTCCACCGGTCGCCCATTCTCCAGCACTTCGCCGGTGTCTGGATCAAAGTCTTTTCCCGGGACGAGGGTGCCTGCTGCCGGCTCAGCTTCTCCGGGTTCCTGATTTTCTGCCGGCTGCTGCTTGTTTCTGTTTTTCAGGTCCAGCGGTTTGCCGGTCGGCTGCTGTTCAGGCTGGGCGCCTGCTGCCTGCTCGGCTTCTTTTGTCTCTGCCGCGGCCTGCTGCACCGGCTCGGGCTGTTCTGCTGCCGGTTTCTGAAGGTCTGAGAGAGACATTTGCCCTCTGATCTGGCCGTCATATTCCGCGATCTCGATCTGGCCGGTCCTCATGTTTACGCCCATAATCATTTGAGTGTCGATAGCCTCAGTAGCGGCGAGCTTTGTCGTGACTGAGATTTGAGTGCTCACGAGCTGCCTCGTCTTATTAGGCGCAAATTTGAGCAGGATCTGGATCTGTCTCTTTGTGGTGGCCTCCGTGTTGGGGTTCTGAATGTTCTCAGCCACCTGCATGAGTGCCTCGTTGAGCTTCTCGGCAAAAGCGCCGCCCGCGAGGCTCTCGAGGTTAATGTTGCTTTGTACTGTTTGTTTTGGCATGGTTTTGATCTCCCTTCTTGAATTTCTTTTTGTGTCTGGAGCTTTTCGCTCCGATGAACGCCTCCGCGGTCATTGTTTTGGCTCACCTCCTCCCGGTTGAGATAGTCCGGCGCGGACAGCACACTCGGTACAAACTCCAGAGGCTCCCGCTGCCATTGCCAGACGTGCGAGCTCTGTCTCCCAGCAATCGCGGCCACAAAGCGGGCATTTTGCTGGTTTCCAGTCTGGGCGCTTGCTTGCGTCCGGTATATTGGAACGGAGAGGCAGACACAAGAGGCCGCCGTCTCCCGGTTTCCACGGTGTTATTTTTACATTCACGCCAGCACCTCCTCGGGCGGCTCCCAGTTCCAGAGGCCCTGCTGCCCTTTGGCCGGTATTGGCTCCGGCAATAATTTGATGTTTCTCAGTTCCCACGCATAGCGGCCGGGCGTCCAGTCTCCGAGGGCAAATTCCTGAGCCGTCGGCACAATATAGTCGTGAAAATCTGGCGCGTGTTTATCTTTTCTCATGCTCTCGGCCCCGATCGGGATATTTTTCGCCACGTCTACGTCGGTACCGGGGTTGTAGACTATGTGCCAGACGTTCACGAGCTCAGCCGTACATATTACGGCGCCAGTCGGTAGAGCTTCGCCCTCATAGTTGAGGAGCTGCTGCAGGAGCCGCCGAGTGTCTGCCGGCAATGTTTTGATAATATTCATATACGGCCGCTTCGCTGCATGGATCGCAATCGGTCCCCGGTATGATGTGGCCCAGCCTCTTGTCTCGTAGCCTTTGGCCTCTATTGCGATAGCAGAGCCCCACGGCTGCCATATTGTTATTGCTTTCATGTTCATGCCCCCTTCTGAATAGCTGAGGCGCTCCAGTTTTTCGCAAAGGCTCCCGCGCTTTGATAAGGGCAGTAGAGCCGGCCGTCTTTCGTCCTCGCCTCAAAGGCACCGCGGCTCCTGATATATCGCACAATAAGCTCATACCTCTGGCCGGTAGTAAAGCCCATAGAGCCGTCAGCTCCGGTAAATGTTGCAAGTATCTGGAGATATGCGGTTTTTGTTTTCGGGTTTCTTAAATCATTGAGAGCTCTTTCAAGCATTGGCATTTCCTCCCTTTGTCTTTTTCAAAAACTCGAGCACTCCTAAATGATTGAGGCCGATCTCATATTCCGAGATCTCACTGCGTTTCAAGTGCTTGTGCCCGTATATTTCCTTCATGTCGCGCCAGACGCTCCACGGAATACGGAAAAATTGCTCAAATTTGAAGCTCACCAGTACGAAGCAGCTCGCGCCCATTTTCTCGTAATTCTCGAGCAGGTCGGCTTGCCTCTCTGTCACGGCAGAGCTCTCAATCTTTTCGGCGTCCGTGTGTTTTGCCTCGAAGGCAATGCACCGGCCCCCGTTGAGTATGCCCTTATAATCGTTCTGGGCTTTTTTCACAAATACCGCTATATACTGGCCGCGCCTCCGGTCGCCGTATGGTTTGATCGGTCGCATAGGTTCCGGCGTCTTTTCAATGTCTGCGATATTTTCGCCCCGGTAGTAGTCGCAGGCTGCTGAGATCATGTTCTCGAAGCGTTCCCCGGCATACTTGGAGCGGCGGCCTTGCTGCCGGCGTTCCGTTTCGATGTTTCTCTCCGCGAGGTATGGCGTCGGATCCGCGTAGCCTTCCGCGTTTTTTCTGTTATCTGTCAATTTTAAGCACCTCCAGCCATAATACCGGAGAGAACATTGCCGGCGCTGATCTCTTTTTCAAGTTCCCGAGCCAGATCCTCCTCAAAGTTGATACTTATACACGCGGCGCCTGCTGCTGGGTTTATGTCCGGCTCTCTAATCAGCGGAGCGGCAGCGGGAGCTCCTGCAGATACACCAGCAGGCCGTCCTTTCTTCCTGAGAATAGGCTGTTTTTGTGTTACCGCTGCATTGTTGTAGATCTCTTTCACGCGCTCGACAAACTCCGGCGGTCCGTAGACTTCGAGCTCAATCCCCAGAACGCCGGCGAGCTGTATCTCGTTATACATGCCAGCGCTCACGCGGCAGCCGTAAACTCTTATAAGCTGGCAATATCTGAGGAGCTGGAGCCCGCAAAGAAGGCCGCGCTCCCTTTCCTCTGGTTTTTCGTCGTCCACAAACTGAGTAAAATATACATGTGGAGCGATCGGCAGCAGTCCCTCGAGAAGTGCCTCCCGGCAGTAGTCCTGCGCTTTTATGATGTTTTTCTCATAGTCACCGCGGCACGGTGATCATATATAGGTCATTTTCATGGTTTTGCCCCCTTTCCTTTGGCCGCTGCTTTTTCCAGCTTTTTGAAGTGTTCCTTCGTTGTCACCAGATAGCCGCCCGCTACCTCGATCCAGTCGTCGGCACAAATAAACGGCTTTTCTGATAAATTTTTTATAACTTTCTTTGCGTCCTCTCTATCCAATGAGTAGCACCTCCTAAATGATTTTTATTGTCTGGCGCCTGCTGCCGGGCTCCCATATAAACCATGAGTAGCTCGTGGCGTCGGTCCCGTGCCCCGTGAAGCTCGGCCTGGCGTGTAATGTGTAGAGCCCTGAGATCTGGTGTTCCGGTTTCTGCCAGAACGAAAAACGCCGGTCGCTCTCCATAAATGCGGTACGGAGTAGAAAAACAAGCATACCGCCCGGCTTTAATAGCTCGAGGCTCCGCTCTACAAACTCGATCGCCTGATTAAAAGGCGGGTTTCCGATAATGAGATCGTACTTTTTCCCGATGTTCATGCTCAGATAGTCACCTATAATCACATTGACGCCGAGCTGCTGCAGGTGCTCTGTTTCCTCCGGCCTTATTTCCACCGCGTCGATCGAAAAATCGCCATATTTTTGCAATGTTTTGATGATATTACCGCTGCCTGCTCCCGGTTCCAGCACCTCGATCCCCCCCCTGAGAGGGAAAACGTCGAGAAATGCCTCTATTGACGGGATCGGCGTAGGGTAGAAGTCGTGCGGCCGTCTTTTGGTTCCTCTATTCGTCGCGCTCATTGTCTGCCTCCTTCCATAGCTCCAGCAGCCACGCCGGCGCCTTTATAAACTCAAATTCTCCCGGTTTTACTCCCAGAGTTTTGCCCTCCGGTAGTTTCACATGTACGGCCCCGTTTTTATTGCAGCCCGCCGGGTATTCTCCGGGCGGCAGAGGCGGCAGCAGTAGGCCGCGCAGGACTCTGTTTGTTTTGATGATGATCTCCTCGGCCCTGAGTGGCCGGCCGCACATAGGGCAGTTATTGATCTTTATGTTTGTAATGCGCCCGGGGTATTCCTCGTCGAAAATCTGAAGGTATTCACCGGAGACGCTGAGAAATAGCCTTGTATCTCCGAAGCCCTCGACGGCTATGTATTTACCGGCCGTCTGGCAATGTTCGCATGTTTTCATTGTGCCTCCTATCTGCCGCGCCAGCTCTGGCCCTCCATTACGAGAGCCTCGCACATTTCGCGCAAGCGGTCCACGGTTGCCCGGGCGGTCGTGTCGTCGCCTCCCGGCGGTGTGAGACGCTTCTCGAGTTCCGTGTCTGTATAGTTACTTGTTACGATCGTCGGCTTATAGCCTTCGTATCTGGCGTTTATAATCGCGTATATCTTTGAGACGCCCCACTCAGTCGCGGGCTCTTTCCCCATGTCGTCGATTATGAGGAGAGGTATCGTCTCGTAAACTTTCAGGATCTCGCCCTCTGATATTTCCCGCTTGTCGTATGTGGCCTTGATCCGAGCCAGCATGTCGATCATTGTCATGCACATTACTGGCCGGCCGTTCTGTATTAAGCGGTTAGCAATGGCAGCAGAGAGGTGAGTCTTTCCGACGCCTATGTCTCCGAGAATAAAAAGCCCGTTTTTCTTTCGCTCCAGATTTCCGAAGCTGTCGGCGTACTTTTCGGCCGTTTCCTTTGCCCGTGCCGTCTGGGCGTCTGGTGTCTGGAAATTTTCGAAGGTTCTCTCTAAAAAGCGCCCCCTCATGCCAGAGTCTCCTTGGAGCCTCGCGATTTTTTGGCGGGTTTCCTCCTCCTTCCGGCGCCGTTCCTTTTCCTCGGCCTCTGCCTTTTCTCTGGCAGCAGCTTCGACGGCCTCCGGGCACTTGCACGGGATAGCGGCGGGGATCCAAAAGATACGATTACCCAGCGCGCCGAGCTCTTTCCCTTTGTGGTACCGGAGCTTTCCGCAATATTGACATTTTACCGGCTCAGGCGGTGGCTCCGGCCACTGGCGGGCCTCATTGCTGTATATCCACTCATTGTCCGGCTCTTGTGAAGCCGGTGAGGCGATAGCGGTCGCCGTTGTTTTCTGGTCCTCCATTGTCCGGGCCTCCTTTGTTGTCGTATTTACCCTCCAGCACTTTGCACATGTTTGTCGCTTTTATTATCCAGTCAAAGTCTGCGCTCCAGTTCCGATCGTTTGCGCCCTTCATAAAGTCGCTTGCTTCGGTTTTCCTGAAAAGCTGCTCAAAAAACTGTATATCCGGGTATGTCTTATATCTGGCAGCCACGGCCTTGCGTCTGGCTCCGTCAATTTTCTGTATCTTCGGAAAACTCAGACAAATCTCGTTGTAAAGCTGCATGATCCTCGTGTATGGAGTGGGATCTGCTTTTTCTGTCGAGACGGCAGCAGGCGCCTGCTCCTCTGGAGCACTTAAAGGATCTTTATTATCTCTACTCTTATCTACTCTACTCTTATCTACTCTGCCGGCGGTCGTTTGCTGGTCGTCCTCCGGTCGTCCTTCGGTCGCTTTTTTGGCAGCGCGGCGCCGAGCTCGAGAGCGTTCTCTTTCTTTTTCCCGTTCCTGAATTAAGCCCCCGGCGTATTCCTCCCAGTCGTGGATCAGGATCGTGCTTTGCTCTGTTTCGGAGTCGTGGCAATCCAGCAAACCCGCGGAAATAAGGGCCTCCAGCAGCTTGTCGGCGTCGCCTTTCCATTGTGACGCCCGGGCTATATTCCGGGCGCTTATGTTCGAGACGTTGCCGTCTGGAGCGTTGTCGAGAGCCCAGAGCCAGAACGATGTCAGGAGCCCGATCATGTGAGGCGGTTCTATTTCGAGATCGTCGGCGGCGTCTAAAATCTTCCTATGCTCTCTAATTGATTGATAAATTTTCAACCACGCCACGGCGTTTCCTCCTTCCTTTTTTGGTCGTCCTTTTTCTTGGCTATACTTTTTTGATTGGTCGCTTTTTGGTCGCCCTCCGGTCGTCCTTCTGGTCGTCCGGCGGTCGTCCACCGGACGCACTTCGGACAGAGAGCGAAGCGGCTAGTTGAAGGGCAGCTCCTCGTCTATGCCGTCGGGAATGTTCATAAAGCCGTCGCCGGCGTCTGATTGCTCAGGCGGTGCCTGCGTGTTTCCTCCGTTCTGGCCGTTCTGGCTGCTCTTACTTTCCGCAAACTCCTGATCCTCGATAACAACGTCGGTGGTGTAAACCTTGCGGCCCTCTCTGTCGTTATAGCTGCCCGTCTGGATCCGGCCGGTGATTGCGATCTTTGTGCCTTTTCTGAAATATTTCTCAGCAAATTCGGCGTTTCTGGCAAAAGCTACGCAAGAAATAAAATCAGCATTTTGCCCGTTTTCGTCCCGGCGTCCTCTACGGTCCACGGCCAGAGTATAGCGTGCAACCGCCATAGACTCGGCACCCTGAGTGTATCGCACTTCGGGATCCCTCGTTAGCCGTCCCATTAGTATAACTTTGTTCACTGTCTGTTACCTCCGTTTCTTAGCTCTTTGACTGTCTCGTCCATGCGCTTGCAAAAATCTTCATACTCCGGCATGGTGAGAGTCTCCGGCGCTTTGTGATACAAATAATTGATCCGGCCGTCTGCCTGCTCTTTCGTGAGTCCTGCGTCCTCAGCTTTCCGGTATAGGCGGTGGAGCTGCGAGCTTGTAGGCCGTTTCTCGGCCTCTTTCTGGCCGTTCTGGGCCGGTTTCTGGCTCTGGCCTTGCTGTTTATTACCCGAGCCCGTTTCAAGCGTCTGTGAGGCGCTTCCGGCGGTCTGCTTAGGCGCTCCGCGCATGTCTGGATCTGTCTCGCCCATGTCAATGCTGAATTTCTCAAAAAGATAATATTTTATAGCATAGGTCCACGCGCTCCCCTTTGCCTTTGCCGGATCGTCGTTCCATGCGATCGCGTGAGTCAGAGCCGTGTCGGTGTCGTCCTCGTTGTCTGCGTTGGTCCATTGGATCGTCAGGTCAGACTCATATAAAAACATAATCCCGCCGCGCTGCATGTTCATGGTTTTAATGCTGGCATTTTCTTCTTTCACAATGTCGAAGTTTACGCCGAGCTCGTTCATTGTCGGAGTAATGGCCCGCCATACGTCGTCAATCTTGGCGAATTTGTAGGGAACCTGCTCGCTGTGCTGTTCTTTTTCGATCCGGGGGATCTGGCGCCTCAGCTCGATAAATTTCTCTTGTAGGCTCAGCACCTCGATCGGTTTATCCCGTCTTGTCTGGAATGAGGCAACCGGGGATCCGGCCTGCGCTTCTTTCTTTTTATCCTCTGCCATGTTTCCTCCTCACCGCGCCGCACGAGGCGGCGGGATTTTATAAATTACTTGATTATGAAGCAGACCGGCACACAAAGCTCGTCGCTCGCGTCGTACCAGTTGTGCGAGCGCCCGTTGCCGTTCACATACACGCAATTAGTCGAGGAGCCGCCCGCCACCGAAGCCAGCCAGTACCAGTCAGGCGTCCCGCCTTTTCTATTGCATTTGATACGGTGCCGGCGGTCTTTGTAATACTCGATCTGTGGGTATGTGTCGTCTCCTGAATAGCTGCAATCTCCGAACATTTCCGACTCGGTAGGAAGGAAAAGCCGGCAGCGGTATGTCTTGCCGCCCTCCTGAACCCTCTCAACCTCTGAAATAACCGCCTGCAGCTCCTCCGGCAGACTTGTGAAAACAACATTGTCTAAATGCCACTTTACGCCAGACTCAGCGAAGCCGCCGGCGTTTCTGCCATTCTGATTGTACGGAACCTCTGCCGGCAGGCAGTCCTTACTCTCGAAGCGCGCCCAGCCCGGGCCCATATCTACGACGACAAGATCCAGCTCCTCGCCGTCCTTTGTCTGTTCTGTGATAATGTCGCCGACTTTGAGGCCGCTCTCGTTTTTCCTGATTTTCTGGGCCAGTTCCTCCCAGTTGATTGTTGTCTCTGTTGTTACTGTCTGGGTTAATAATGCCATGATGTGATCCTCCTCAATTTTTGATTTCCGCGTAAAAGCGGTGTTTGTTAATGGTTAATATATAGCGCTGCGACTCGTGGAAGTCGCTTTCTACCATGTCGGGATTATAAAAATATTTGATCGGCTCGGTTGTAACCATGAGCCCGAAGTCAAAAACATAGGTAACGGCCAGCAGAGCCTCGTCTGTTGGCTCAGGTCGCCGGGTGGCGTAGAGGTAGCGCTCCGCTGCCTCAGCAGGTCTGATCCCGTCGTCCTCACACGCTTGCAAGATACACTGGCATATTGCCATTTTGCCGGCGAGAGGCTCGCCTGCTGCCTCTGCGGTGACTATCTGGGCCACCTCGTAGCGCTCCGCGTCTGTCAGCGTGTACCTCACCTCAAACCCGGCCTCTGCCGCCCATGCGCTCGCGAGTGCCTCCATGTCAATGAGCTGCGGCTCCCCGGTGCTGGTGAGATATGCGAAAATCTGTTCTTTTGCCGGCTCCGTCGTCGGCGCTGGTGTTGGTGTTGCTGCCTCTGTTTCGAGTGCTGTGTTTATGTTCTTTTTCCCGCTCCGGGAGATAACAACCGCAATTATAACGGCGAGAAGTACGAGAGCGAGAGCAACGCCGCAGGCAATTTTCGGGTTAATTCCCGGGAGTCGCTGCGTTTTGTGCTTTCTTTTTCTGCGTTTCCGTGCTATAATTGCTTTGTGATCCCCGTGTTTTGAGACGTACTCAGGCGAGAGAAGTGTCTCCTTCTTCGCGGTCACTGGGCTGGGCGTTCTGGGCGCTCGGCCCGTTTTAATTTTGAATTGCATTTTCTTTAATGCCTCCTTCTGGCTCATATTTTAATAATTGACATAGCGCGATCGTGAAGTCCGAGAAGGCGAGCTGCCTCACCAGATCCGCAACTAAAAGAACGCGATACCAGCCGGAGCGGTACGTCTCGGCGTTTTCTGGCTGCATTTCCTCAGCGCGCCGGAGCTTTAAGTCAGCATAAGACTCGGCTCTTTGCATTTCTGCCTCTGGGACCGTCTGGCCCAGTTCCTCAAAAACCGCCTCGCGGCTGTATTCCTCATTCATTCCGGGAGCCTCCTATTTCTTGTCTTTGTCGCCTTTATTGCTGCCGTTTTTGTTTATATAGCTGATAATAACCAGCGCCCCGCATATAATCAGGGTTATAATTACGCCGTCACTCATTGCAAGCGCCTCCTTCCTAAATTTCCTCAATTTCGTAGTAGTCAAATAAAGATATTTGTTGCGGATTATCACCAACCCACCAACGCATAACATGTTCGCCGTCAGACCATGCCTCGCTTGTTTGCAGTCCTGCCTCTTTTCGTGCCAGCAACATTTTTTCAAACGCCCTAACATACAAAGCGCGATATTTTGGATATTTATAAAAATCTCGCTTCATTCCCTTAAAATTTTGCATTGGGCAGCCTATGCAGCCTATCCGATTTTCCCCGCATTGATAGAGCGGGTTCGATTGGCAACCGTAGTAGTGCAAAAACTCCCACACGTCTGACTCGCTCCAGTCTACAATCGGATTGACCATTGTCGAGGTTGTTCTGTAACAATGCTCTACAAAGCGCCGCGTTTCCGCATTGTCATTATTCAAAACAATGCCGCCCTGTTTGGTTTGTCTGTAATCTACCCCTTGTTCCTCTGCGGCTTTTAATGTTGTAGCTTTCTTGCCGATAATTTTCACAAAGCCGCCGCTTTCTTTTCTGCTTGCGCTTTCCTCCCAGCGCACGCCCGTGACTTTTATCCTCCCCATGCCGCCGCGTTCTTTTAACTTTTCGCAACAATATCTTGCAAGGCGTGTTGGCGGCATTTTCTTTTTTACGATTAGTTGCCACATTGTTAATTCCGGGTAACTAATTTCTATTTTTGGAATGGAGCGGATATAGCGAACTGTTTCCGGGGCGTCTACGGTTGTGTGATTGTGCACAATGTCATGTTTTACACCCGCGAGCTCTGCTAAAATTCGTATGCAATCGCTATCTTTGCCGCCGCTATAACAAAGGTAATACGGCTCACTTTTTGGCTCGAAAGTTTTAAGATACTGTATGGCGCGCTGTTCTTTTTCTCTATCCATTGACCACGCCTCCTTCTCTCAATTCCGGGAGCCGGCAGCCGAGGCGGTACGACTGGGGCAAATATGTGAGCTGCCTCAGTTTCCGGCCGGTTATGCCGTACTTTGGGTTGTAGCCTATTAGGTCGATGTATTCCTCCAGATCGTCGCGTTCCGCGGCCATTGCCTTTGTCACCTCATAAAGCGCCAGCACGTCGTCAATCGCTCTATGGCTGTTCTGTACGCGCTCAGAGAGCCCGTAATGCTCAATAGCTGCCTCCAGCTTGTGCGGATATGCTGCGCGGTCCTTATACACCGTCAGAGAGTCGAGAGCCCTCAATTTCGGCGCTTTGGGAACCATGCTGCAACGTCTGAACATTTCCAGAGTAAAAAGCAGGTCAAATTGTATATTGTGGGCTACCAGTAGCACCTCGCTGTCGCTGTGTATCATGTCGCAAAATGCTCGGCACGCTTCTGGGTATGGGATCCCGTCTTTTGCGAGCATGTCGTCGGTGATATGAGTTAGCTCGACGATCTTCTCCGGGAGCTTTTCGCCCTCCGGCAGCTTGCAAAATACGTCAATTTTTCCCTCTATGCCTTTTTCAGTTACCAGCACCGCGGCCAGTTCGATGATCTGATCCTTTTCAGGATCGAGGCCGGTCGTCTCTGTATCGAAAAATACAATTTTCCTAAACCGACGGAGTAATGCCTTCACGCTCCAGCACCTCCTTCGCAATGTATAGCTTTTCGGTGGCCGGCACGGTCTTGTTTTGGTTCATGGTCCGGCTTACTTCATGGATCCACACCGGCACAAAGTCCTCGGGCGCCTGCTGCTCGCTCACGAGCACAACATTGTCGCGGCTCCAGAGTCTTGCCACCTGCCATAGCTCTGAGTGATTAAAGGGCTCGAGCGCTTTATATTGCTTTGTGCCCTCATACGGTGGATCCAGATAAATGACGCAACGGCTCGGCTGCCACGCTCTGTAATCTTTGTGTAGAAAAATAACCCCCTCCAGATCCTTGCGCTGTGCCTCGATGTTTCGCCGGCCCTCGTCCTGATAGTCCCGGAGCCCTCCGGTCGTCTGTGTCTTTCCTGAGTAGCCGCCGTCGAAAAATCGGCCGTTATATGAACACACAAAGCCGACATAACCGGCATACCACTCGGGGTATGCGTCCCGGTTGGCGCGTACTGCCGCATATTCCTCGCGCTCTATGTAGCCCGGCAGCTCGCCGCCGTCCTGAATGTATTGCAGCAGAGCGATCAGGTATTTGTTGCAATCGCTGGCTATTCGCTGCGGGGCTCTGATCTTGTCGATGATGTTGCAACCGCCGCAAAACGGATCGAGGTATGTCTCGAAGCCGCTCCGGTCGATGTGGTCCTGAATAATCGGCACTATGTAGCGGGCAACTTTCGCCTTACTCCCCATGTACTTCATGTAGTTGCTGCCTCCTTTCTGAGTTTCCTCTCGTTTTTCCATTTCTCATAATCTGCCCGGACGATCGGATCCTCGAATAGCGCGGCCATTCCGTGAAGCACGGCCCGACATAGGGCGTCGCTTTCATTCTCGGGAATAGCGCCGAGGTCGATATTGATTTTTTCCGGGGTTCTGGTACCTACTTTTTTGCAACTTGTCATGTGATCGCTCCTTCCTCTGTGATGTTTCGCACACGGGGCAAATATAGCCCTCCGGTGGTATCACGGCGAGAGCGCTGATCTGCCACTCCTTACCGCATAGCCGGCAGGTCGCTGTTCTGTTTGGCTCGCGCCTCCGTTTCATCGTCCTGCTGCCTCCTCTCGTCACGTTGAGAGCTCTCACAATCGCAACGCTCGCCGGCGTCCAGCACGGCGCCGCATTTGTCGCATTGATATGGCCATTTCATAGTTACGGTCCCTCCTCGTCGTCGCTGGCCGTCTCGTCGTCCTCTGAGTCGTCTGCTGTTAAATTCTCCAGCAGCTTACCAACCCGGCGTCTGGCCTCGCGCCTGATTTTATTTCTGTATTTCTTGCGGATCCGTCGCTTTTTGTGATGTTCTGCCATGTACCACCAGTGTTTGTTTTTACACCAGAGGTGATCCCAAAAGTCGCGGGCCCATTTGAAAAGCCTCTTTGCTACCTTTACGAGATAGTCAATGATCGGCTGGAGCGCTTCGAGAAGCGACTCCTTTGTTTTTTCAAAGGCTTTTCTGAGGTCTCCCAGAGCGTCCAGCGTTTCCTCTGTTACCTCTGGGATCTCAATCTCCGGGATCCTGAGCCCCGGTGCTGTAATGTCTGGGATCCTGATTTGTGGCAGCGATAACGAGAAAAGCGTCGAAGCGTAGTGCCCGGGCCAGCTCCCGCCCAGTGCGGCGAGACTCTGGGAGATCTCCGGCAGTTCGTAACCAGCACGGCGCGAGTATTTCGCGTATTTCGCGGCTGCGTCTGCCAGCAGAAAAGAGAATGTTTGAGCGTCCGCTTTGTGGCGCTGCACTTCTCGCCGGATCTGGTTCTGGTATTTCTTGCGGATCCGCTTTTTCTTGTGGTGGGTGTAGTGGATCCACTTTCCCGGAATATATGCCGGGTAAAATGTTTGTACCATGTTACGCCCTCCCCATTTTTTCAGTAGTTGGCTGTATTGGCTTTGTACTGAAAAGATACGAGATCGGGAGGTCCGGGAAAAATTTCTCTTGTATAGCGAAGGCTTTGCCGATCGGAAAGTCCCCTTTGCCGTTCAGCCAGTTCGTTATTGTGTCCTTTGATTTCTCCGTAACCTCGGCGAGATCTCTGTTTGTGAGGCCGGTGCGTCTCATTTCAGCAACTAAATTAGGGTATGCCATTTTTTGTGTACCTCCTTTCACTTTTTCCGACGCCTCGGAATTATGATACAATAATAGCCGACACCTCGGAAAAAGTCAAGCCTTTTTTATGATTTTTTCCGACATATCGGAAAATATTATTGAAATATGTTCCCGGATATGGTATATTAGGGAAGAAGGAGGAAACGGCAATGTTTAGAGAAAACCTTAAAAGGTTGCTTTCTGATCGAAACGTCCGGCCCTCTGCTTTAGCAGCAGGAACCGGCCTTCCGACTTCCACGATTGACAGTATGCTAAAAACTGTCAACGAGAAAAACATAAAGGTCGATAATGTAATAAAGATCGCGGAGTTTTTCGGTGTGTCGGTGGAATGGTTGTACGGAAAAAACGAAGTAGGTCAGAAAAGTGAAGAAATGGAGCTTTTGAGGCTTTTCAACGAGCTCAACGAAGAAGGTCGAGAAAATGCTCTAGGATTGCTCAATGATATGGTTGCCGGCGGTCGATATAAAAAAATTGATACGCCTGAGCTATTACAAAAAGAAGGCAGCTAAAAAGTGAGTTTTCCCTTTCGGTGAGTAAACACTCAAAAATCTGGAGCCCCGGCTTTGAGCCCAGAACGACGGCCGGGGCATTTCAAAAATAAAAAGCGAAGGAGAATGAGTATGCTATTTTTCAAGAAAAACAAGCCTCAAAACACGGGACCGGTTGCACCAGTTCGGACGCCGACGCCCACACCCGAGGGCTACACCGTAGAGCTGCAAGGCAGCAGCGTGAACATTTGGAAAAATGGGAAGGAGTATTTCGACGGTGACGTGATCGCCTCGTCTGCCTCTGGCGAGTACATGCTCGCTACCGGCTGGCGCAACAACGTGGAGTCTGCCGCTGTTTTTTCAAAAACCGACGTACTGAACGTCAGAAAATTCGAGGACGGGATCGCCGCCGCGTTTGTTTCAGACAGTGGATCCGCTTATATTTGCGACGAAAACGAGCATTTCCTCGTATTGTCCCCGGGCAGCTCCTCAAATAAGGCGATAGGCTTCTCACCGGATAGCAGCGGGATCATACTCTCACCAGACGTGTGCGCGTTTGCGTATAGCGACGGCTACGAGGTATCTGTAAAATGTTTTAATTTAGAGAGCGGCAAATCATGGAGTAAAAGCATAGAGATCGAAAACGGCAGCGGCGACGCCATTCTCAGCAGAGAGGAAAATATTTTGATATTAAGAACGGCCAGCGGAGAGGTCGCCCGCTATGAATTGGCAGAAAAGGGGACGCCGGGCAATGTCTGAAAATAAGAGGCTCGCGAGAAAACGCGCTGCAGGCGATAACCCGGACGGTGCGGAGCCGTTGCGGGCTGTTATCTATGCCAGATACTCCAGCAGCGGCCAGCGTGAGGAGTCAATCGAGGGCCAGCTCCGGGAGTGCTACGACTTCGCAAAAAAGCACGGCATAATTGTGATCGGTGAGTACATCGACAAAGCCATGACCGGGCGAGTGGATCAGCGGCCAGACTTCCAGAGAATGATCCGAGACTCAGAAAAGGGCCGTTTTAACTGTGTTCTCATGTGGAAAATGGACCGTTTCGCCCGGAACCGCTACGACTCCGCAATGTATAAGTATAAGCTCAAAAAGAACGGCGTGCGGATATTCTACGCAAAAGAGACAATTCCAGAGGGCCCCGAGGGCATTATCCTCGAGTCAGTAATGGAAGGATATGCTGAGTATTACAGCGAGAACCTGAGCCAGAACGTCAAGCGCGGGTATTATGATAGTGCTCTCGAGCTCAAAACACTGGGTAAAACGTGTCTCGGGTTAAAGACTGGCCCAGACGGCCGGTACATGGTGGATCAGGCAGAGGCGGCAATCGTGCGCCGGATATTCGAGGAGTATGCAGCAGGCGAGCGCGCAAAAGATATTTACACGCGCCTGAATGATGAAGGGTACCGCACGAGCCGCGGCGGCAAATTTAACAAGAATAGCCTGCGGCGTATTCTTTCAAACGAGAAATACATCGGCGTATATGAGTATGAGGACATACGAGTCGAGAACGGGATCCCGGCGATAATTACCGATCGGGAGCTTTTCGATAAGGTGCAAAAAATGTTAAGGATAAACCACGACGCGCCGGCCAGAGGCAAGGCGCAAAATTTCCTTCTCACAACAAAATTATTCTGCGGGCTCTGCGGGGCTCCTATGGTCGGAGACGGCGGCACGAGCCACACCGGCAAAGCATACGCCTATTACTCATGCACGACGCGGAAAAAGACGCGAAGCTGCCGCAAAGAGACAGTGGCAAAGGAATGGATCGAGGATCTCGTTGTCGGCGAGCTGGTGAGGATCTTGCACAACGACGAGCTGATCGAGGAAATTGCCGATCGTGTTATGGAGTACCAGAACCGGGAGAAGGACGACTCAGGGCTTCACGCTCTGGAGATTAGAAAGAAAGAAAACGAGAAGGCGCTCAGCAATATGCTGGCAGCCATTGAGGCCGGTATCATTACGCCCAGCACAAAGACTAGGCTCATGGAGTTAGAGGCCGATCGTGCGGACATTGAAAAAGGAATTGCTCGCGAGCTTCTGGCAGAGCCAGAGTTTGAGCGGGATCAAATTATTTATTTTTTGGAGAGGTTTCGCTCTGGGGATATTCACGACGAGGAGTACCGGATCGCGCTCGTTGATACGTTCCTCAATTCGGTGTATCTGTACGACGACGATCACCTCGTTTTGGTGATGAATTACTCGGGAGAGCATTGCAAGGTTAATTTGCAGCTTGTCGAGGGCGCTATTTCTGGCGCGGAAGGTTCAGCTTTCGCGCCGTCGAGCGCACGATTCATTAAGGAAGCAGACCTTTACTGGAGTAAGGTTGCTTCCTTTTTTATTGGGCGTTCAGGTTTTCATAAGCCCTGCCGCCTTTTTTCCGGTCATATGCTCTACCTCCAATTCTATCATGGAAATATTATTCCAATATTTAGAAATAACCTGAGTCCTTCCGCTCTCTGTATCTGCAGGATGGTATTTGCGGGCAAACCGTTCTATGGCATGGCGCTTTTCCCCTTCCTCCTCTATTATTCTGACAACCCCAAAGGCAATTACACTTTTATAATAAGTGGTGTATTCCTCCGGCATTACCTGATCCTGAGCAATGACACAGAAGGAGGCTTTGGGGCAGTTTTTTACCGCATCAATTTTATGGCCGGTTACAGCGCTGTGAAAAAATATCCGGCCGTCCTCATAAACATAGCTTATGGGAAGCGCGTAAGGATATCCTTCATCCCCGAAAAGGGCCAGCACGCCGCTGGTTCCCTGCTCTAAAATCTGACGATTTTCCTCGTCAGTCAGAATCTGGTTCTTTCTTCTCATCTCTCGAAACATCATTTTTCTCCTGTGTTTTATTTTTTCTCTTCTTTTTTCTACTCTCAGCGGACAAAGGGATGATCAGTTTTTGTCTGCTGGAGCCGCCACTCCCTCAGTTCTCCCAAAGTGCCAGGGCTATGGTAATACCTGGAAATCTGGTCTTTTCCGCCAGCAGGCGGCCGCCGGATAAAAGAGCCGCCCGCTGACACACATTCCCTGTCCCTACAGTTTTGCGGACAAATTCTGATTCGGGAAAGACCCCCGGCGCCTTTTCCAGTTCTTCTGCCGTGTAGGAAAGCAAGTTCCAGTTCCGGCTTTTTATAAGCTCTGCAACAGCCGGTTCCCCGGCTTTTCTGTCTATGGTGGCCACCCCAAACACCGCCTGGCCGCTGATATGGTGATCCGCCAGCATCTGATCTACTGCCTGGCTTAGGCTTTGGAATGGAATATCTTTCCGGCACCCCATCCCTACAATGACCGCCTTGGGAATCAGTTTCAGCCATCCGGGGCGTTCCCGGGAAGATACGGTAATCCAAACGGCTGTCCCAGGACCTTCCGGCACTTTTTCCCCTTCTCCGTATGTATGTCCCTCACCGGCATCCTGGTCCCCGCAAGCCATAACAAAGCCTTCCGGCATGGGGAAGCTCCCCCAGTCTGCCCTCCACCCCACAGGCCTGCCCGCCAAAAGATCTGCTGAGATCTGTTTTGCCAGGAACCGGTCTGAGAGATGCAGACGGTTTTCTTTTGCAAAAATATCCACGGCAAATACTCCATTTACATCCGTAGCCGTAGTGATAACAGGAGTACTTCCCAAAATCTGTCCCAGGGTCATTGCCAAAGCGTTGGCTCCCCCCACATGGCCGGACACCAGGGGAATTGCAAACCGGCCTTTTTCGTCCATCACCACCACAGCCGGATCGGTGAACTTATCCCTCAAAAAAGGAGCTATGGTTCGGACAGCAATTCCCGCTGCCCCGATAAACAAAAGCCCTTCCCTGCTCTGCCACTGACGCTCTGCCCAGCCGGACAAGCTCATTCCTTTTTCCCAGGGAGTTATGTCACAGCTGTGGCCCGCTCTTTCAAGAGCATATGCGGCTTTTTGAGCCAGATCTTTTCCTTTTTCCGTAAAACTGATGATTCCTATTTCCACGACTTGTCTCTCCAATTTATGCCGCCCAGCGGCAAGTTCCGGTATAACCCCGGATTCTGCCGCTGCTTTCACATTTAAGTATTTTTCTGCTCTCTTCTCTTTTTTGTTATCAGGCCGCCAATCCGGCCGCTCTCCTTGGCAGTCAGACTTCTCCAGCCGCCTTTTATTACTTTATCTCCCAGTCCCAGTTCCTCTGCTATTTCAAATTTTAGCTTTTCTTCCGGGCTTAGTTCTGCCGGATCAATGGGAACCTGATTTTTCGGTTTTGACATATTGGGCGCCTCCTTTTTTCCTATGCACCCAAATCATTCCCACTTTTCCCCGGTCCTATACCAGATTTTTGTTTATTGATAAAACTCTACTCCAATAGCGCCTGTTCCGGTTTCTAATTCCATCCGTTTTCCTGCTCCAGAGCCTTCATTTACATGTACGCCGATTCCACTATATTCGGACTGGCCAATTTTTACGGTTCCCATACCGGTCTCTATCGAGTAACTGAAATCGGTCTCTTCCCCCTTCAGTCTAAAGTCCAGCTCTCCGATCCCACACTCTCCTTCCAGCCGCTGCTCTACATTTCCCTCATAAAAGAGTGTGCCTATATCCACATTGGCATCCAGCTCTCCGGCGCTGGCTCCTCTCACATCTATCTCGCCTATATCCGTGCTCAAATCCATAGAACGGGCGCTTATATTTTCTATCATACACACCCCTGTATCCATCTCGCACTCCAGTTTATCCAAAACCATGGTTTCCGGAATCCCAATCTGTACCAAGCCGTAAGACTCGCCAGAAAACCGTTTAAATTCTTCCCTGTGCTGGCGGACCTTCAATTCGCCATCTTCCTGGTATACATAGATCCCCCGTCTTTTTGCCTGCTCATCTACAGAAAACTGAATCTGCTTCTCCGGGGTGGAAATAATCTCTACTTCTCCCCCATACAGTTCTACGTCTACTTTTTGGATATACCCGGTCTCCACCTTCTGCGCCGTGGCAGAAAGAGATGCCTCTTCAGACACTTCCCCGGCTCTTCTCCTTTCCCGCCGGTCTCTCCAGCCATCCAGTCTGTCCTCCCAGTCGTCCCATCTGTCTTCCCAGTCATCTACACTGATGTAATCCACTCTTCCCCGGGAAAGATTCACCACCCCGGGCCTGCCTCCCAATCCCATGGCCGCCAGAGCCGTAATGCTTCCTAATACCAGCATAGCCACGCCAGTAAGAACGACGATTTTAACCCATCTTTTCATGAGATCCTCCTTATTCGGTCAACCAATTTTTTTGTCAGGTTTACAGAACCATAAAACAGCCAGGGAACCAGCTTTCCATAGAATAATACGCTGACTGCCAGAGAAATCAGGCCTATTCCCAAACAAGCTACTCCCATGCCCATACACCAGATGCCATTTAAAAGGTTATAGGGCGTCACTGCCACTGCCACACCAGCAAAAATCACAACAATCCCCACAACAATCCATGCCACCGTCCACAGGGCAGCTGCCAGAAAAAGGGCGGCCAGAACTGCTATTACCCCGATTAAAAGTCCCAGCAGGCCTCCGGCAAGGCCTAAGCCCACTCCAAATACCCCTAAAATCAGAGGAGAAGCCAGGATCAGGGCCAAAACCAGGAATGCGATCTTCCATCCATTGGTTTCTGTCTCTCCGGTCTGCCCTTTCCAGAATCCGGTCTTTTTACTGTTTTTCCACCCCTGACCTTCTGCATTTCTGTCAGCTTCTGTACTAGTTCTTCTGTAAGTTTCCCCTTCGGTCTGTGTGCCAGATTCTGTCTGAGTTGAATTTCCCCTTTTGGCTACCTGATAGCCGGGATCCCGAAAACGCTCGTCTTCAAATCCTCTTTCCGTAAAGCCTCCGCTCTCTTTCAGATTACCGGTTAAATCAGCGCGGATCATGGCGGCAATACGCTCAGGGCTGCCAAACTCCTTTAATACCTGTTCTTCATTCTCTGCTCCCGCCTCCTCCAGGTAATCTGCATAATAGCTTAAGGCATCTGCCTTCTCCTCCTCCGAAATATCCTGGAGAAGATATTCCAACTCTTTCATAAATGTTTCTCGGTTCATACACAAGCCTCCTCAAAAATGCGGGATATCTTCTTAGAATAATTGGCCCATTCCCCCCGGTAAAGGTTCAGTTGTACCCTTCCCTGCTCTGTTATCCGGTAATAGCGCCGGTTTCTTCCGTCAATCGCCAGATCATAAACTTCCAGACAAGCCTCTTTTTGCAGTCTCCGTAAAACCGGATATAGGGTTGACTCTGAGATCTCAATGGCCTGACGGACGTCCTGTGTGATCTTATATCCATAGGTGCCTTCCGCGTCTTTGGAGACCACTGCCAATACAATGGCATCCAGCAAAGCAGCCCCTGTATTAAATACCATAGTCCTGCTCCTTTCTTTTATACTTCTTATCATATAATATAATCGTTCTATACAATATTATATGCCGTATATTATTGTTTACAGCAATAGTATACAACATATAATATTATTTGTCAACCTAATCTATGCAAGAAATATTGACTTTTATTAAGATAATAGTATACTCAGAAGAAAGATACTTTAATAGGAGGAACTGAAAAAATGGGTACTTATTACAAACACACAAAAAAAGAAAGCGTTAATGTGCCATATTCTTTCCGCTGTGAACAGTGCATGAAAGAAAGCGGACCGTTAAAGGCAGCCATTACTGTACAAGCTGAGATCAATAGCAATTATAAGCAGCTGGAAGCCCGAAAACAGGAAAAATTAGATCAGATGGCCCATAAAAAGCTTGTGGAGGCGGTACAGGAAGCCCACCGCAATGCTACAGAAAAACGAATTTACTCCAAAGCTTTTAAAGACCAGTGTCCTCACTGCCATAAGCCTCAGTCCTGGGCTGTCAGCGGCTTAAAGAATGATATGTTCAGCACTCCCATCGTCTGTATTATTCTGGGTATTATCCTGGGCGCAGGATGCTATTTCTTTTCCGGGGTGGAGAATAATCTGACTATTGCCATAGGCGCAGCAGGTATCTGTTTTGTGTTGGCAGTGGGAAGCCTGCTTTTCAATATCATCAAAATCGCAAGCAAAACGAAGCAAACCTCCTCTTCTATCCAGAAAAATTTACCTGTTATTGAATGGGGAGCAGTAGAACATATTCTCAAAGAAAAATAATGATTTTCTTCAATAAATCCGTACCTTACAGCCTGGCTCCACAACCGGCCACAGGCAGTCCATCACGGGGTTTCCCACTGCTATACAGCCGTCAGTGGGGCCCCCTTTTTCCCCGTGGATCTCAATATATCCCCCCAGAGCCGTGTTCCAGTCCGGCAGGCCGCCCTGGCTGACAGTCCGGGCGATCTCCTCCCTTTTTGCCTGGGAGATCAGACCTGCTTCATATCCTCTCTCTGCATCCTTCTCATTGGGGTAAGAAAGGCCTAATGCCCGGTAATACCGGCTGTTTCCGTTTTTTAAGCATACATAATATTCCCCTCTGGGCGTCCGCTTGTCCCCCTGGCGCTGCTTATCCCCTTCTGCCGAATTCATTCCCACCTGGGCAATAAACTGATCAATAATCTGGCTTCCATAACATAGAAATAAAGTGCGGGTCTTTAAGGACACTACGATATGCAGCTCCTCCTCCCCTCTCTCTGTGCAGATTCGGCTTACCATAACCTCATCATAGGGAGTTACCATGGCAATGGAAATCTGATGAGGACGGATGGTCCGGGCCTGAACCGTTCCTGCGGAAAATGCCCACAGGACGCCGGCTCCAATAAGGGCCGCCCTTATTTTTATGATAGTTTGCCTTTTCATTCTGCTTGTCCTCCTCTTTTCCCTCTCCGCCGCAAAGGGTTCCTCTGATACAAGAATTCTCTCCGCCCCAGTGCGATCCCCGCGGATCGTTTCTGCATTTTTGTATCAGAGGGCCTGCTTTCCTATGATACAAAAAATCCCCCTCTGCTTCAAACAAAGGGGGATCTGAACGATTCTAATTATTCTGTATATGCGTCAATATCAACATCTGCAATATCTGCATCCTGAACAGAAGCTTCTCTCTGCTCCGGAACCAGAAGAGCCTTTACGCTTAAGCTGATCTTTCTGTCTGCTTCGTTGAAATCTACTACTTTTGCCTCTATCTCCTGGCCAATCTTTAATACGTCAGAAGGCTTCTCAATATGCTCTCTTGCAATCTGGGATACATGAAGCAGTGCATCAACGCCCGGCTCCAGCTCTACAAATGCACCGAAATCAGTCATACGTGCCACACGGCCGTAAACAACATTTCCGGCTGCATACTTCTCAGCTGCGTCTGCCCAGGGATTGGTCTCCGGGAACTTTAAGCTGAGGGCGATCTTCTCACCCTGGATATCCTTAATCAGAACCCGAACCTGATCGCCGGTCTTAAATACCTTTTTGGGGTTCTCCACTCTGCCCCAGCTCATCTCAGAGATGTGTAAAAGACCGTCAGCGCCTCCTAAATCAATAAATGCGCCAAAATCTGTAACATTCTTTACAGTGCCCTCTACGGTATCTCCAACCTGGATTCTCTCAAACAATTCCTTCTGCATAGCAGCCTTTCTCTCAACCATAAGCTGCTTTCTGTCGCCAATGATTCTTCTCCTCTTAGGATTGAACTCTGTAATGACAAACTCAATTTCCTGTCCGGCATATTTGGACAGATCCTTCTCGTAAGTATCAGATACCAGACTTGCAGGAATAAACACTCTGGCCTCCTCCACTACTACGCTCAAACCGCCGTCCAGAACCTGGGTAACCTTTGCGGTAAGAACCTCCTGATTGTTAAAGGCCTCTTCCAGTCTCTTGTTGCCTCTGTCAGCTGCCAGTCTCTTATAAGAAAGCGCTACCTGGCCCTCGCCGTCGTTTACCTTAATAACCTTTGCTTCCATCTCGTCACCTACGTGTACAAGAGTAGTCAAATCTGCACCCGGCTCGTTGGTATACTCGTTTCTCGGAATAATGCCATCAGACTTGTAACCTATATTTAAAACCACTTCATCTTCTTTGACATCGATAACCTTACCAGTGACAACCTCTCCTGTACGTATTGTTTTTAATGATTCCTCCAACATTTGTTCAAAACTTAACTCTGACACTAGTATGAACCTCCTTAATAATGTTTTTGGGAGTGGATGCTCCCGCTGTAATACCTACGCTTCGCACAGAACTTACACTTTCAGGTTCCAAATCGTCAAATGTCTGGATGTAATACGTGTTCTCACACTCCCTGCGGCAGATTTCATATAGTTTCTGAGTGTTGGAACTGCTCTTCCCGCCTATCACAATCATAGCGTCTACCTCAGATGCAATCCTCCGCGCTTCCGACTGTCTTTCCTGTGTTGCATTGCAAATCGTATTTAAAACACTACTATCATAACCCTTTTTTAAAAATTTTTCAACTAAATCTTGAAATTTCTTGTAATTAAATGTCGTCTGTGAAACAATGCTTAGCTTTTCCTTCGCCTCAAAGGAAAGTTTTTCTATCTGCTCTTCGTTTTCCACTACAATGGTATCCTGATTCCCCCAGCCTTTGATGCCCTGCACCTCCGGATGGCTCTCATTTCCCACAATAATGACCCGGCGGCCTTTCTCATTTTCCTCTTTTACAATCCGGTGGATCTTTTTTACAAAGGGACAGGTGGCATCCACAATCTGGATTCCCTGTTGTTGGAGCAAATCATAAATATGCTTTCCCACTCCGTGAGAGCGGATAATCACCACGCTGTCTTTTAAGGCTTTTAATTCTTCCTCTGTCTCAATGACCCGGATTCCCTTTTCCTCCAGGTCCCTTACCACTTCTTCGTTGTGGATAATGGGACCGTAAGTGTAAATAGGACGGCCGTCATTTTTTTCTATCTGCTCGTATACCTGTTCCACTGCCCGTTCCACTCCAAAACAGAAACCAGCGGTTTTAGCCACAATTACCTTCATCTAATCCCTTTCCCCGGGCGATTCGGATAATGGTCTCAATCACCTGTTCAATGGTCATAGAAGAACTGTCCACCAAGACGGCGTCCTCCGCCTGAACTAAGGGAGAGTGTTCCCTGTGCATATCCCGGTAATCTCTCTCTATAATATCTTGTTCAATTTCTTGTAAATTACACGTCATTCCTTTTTCTTTTAACTCATCGTAGCGTCTTTTTGCCCGCACAGCGGAGCTGGCAGTAAGATAAATCTTTGCCTGAGCTCCCGGAAGGACGCAGGTGCCGATATCCCGGCCGTCCATAATCACATTGGCGCTTTCTGCCAGCTTTTGCTGAAGCTGTACCAGCTTTTCCCTTACCGGCAGATAGACGCTGGTGGCGGAAGCCATATCCCCTGCCTCCTCCGTGCGGATTTTAGATGAGACGTTTTCACCATTTAATATCACCTGCTGTATGCCATCCTCATAGCGGATGGTAATCTCCGCCTGGCTGCAGGCCTCTTTTATGGCTGCTTCCTCCTCCCTTCCGATCCCCTGTTTCAGGAAATACAGGGCCATGGCACGGTACATTGCCCCCGTATCCACATAGATAAAGCCCAGTTTTGCCGCCACCGCCCTGGCGATGGTGCTCTTTCCCGCCCCCGCAGGGCCGTCTACTGCAATACTGAAATAAGCCATATTAATTTCCTCCGTCTTGTATTGTAACAGCCTGGCCAGGGATCCCCATTCCGGCGGCCCAGCCTGTGGACCAGGCAATCTGCAGATTATAGCCTCCTGTTATGGCGTCCAGATCCAGCGCCTCCCCGGCAAAGAAAAGCCCTTTTACCAGTTTTGATTCCATGGTGGCGGGATTTATTTCCTTTACATCCACGCCTCCCTGGGTGATAATGGCCTCTTCATAGCCCCGGAGTCCTGTAAGAGTAAGGGAAAATCCCTTTATGGCTTCCGCCAGCTGCCTGCGCTCCTGTCTGGTAATCTCGTTAACCTGTTTATCCGGATGGATCCCACTTTCTTCTATAATAATAGAGATAAGCCTGGCCGGAAGAAGATGATTCAGAGAATTTTTAAACTGCCTGTTTTTAGACTCTTCAAAGTCCCGAAGGATCCGCTGATCCAATTGTTCCCGGGACAGGGCAGGCTTTAAATCGATTATCAGGGTCAGAGGGCCTTTTCGGATAGCCCCTGCACAGTAGCTGCTGGCGCTTAAAAGAACCGGGCCGCTGACTCCGAAATGAGTAAACATCATTTCTCCAAAATCCTGATATAGTTCCTTTTTTCCATTTCGGATAGATACCCGGATATTTTTAAGGGCCAGTCCCTGAAGCATTGCTGCCTTATCTCCCTCTGTCTCAAAGGGAACCAGCGCCGGGGAAAGCGCCGTAATCTTGTGACCTGCCTTTTTGGCCCAGGCGTATCCGTCCCCGGTGGATCCGGTAGATGGGTAGGACAATCCCCCGGTGGCCACAATCACCGCGTCTGCTGCCGTCTCCTTTTCAAACCGGCCCGCCTGGCGGATCCCTCTGCATACGGTCTCTCCGCTTTGGGAATCCTTCTCCAAAATCAGCCCTGCTACCGGCTGGTTCAGATGGATCTCCACATCCAGCCGGCGCAAAATCCCCGTAAGGGCTTTCAGCACATCCGAAGATTTATCGGAAACCGGAAATACCCGGCCGCCTCGCTCTGTCTTTAAGGGGCAGCCAGCTTCTTTCAGCATATCCATCATATCCTGATTGGTAAAACCGTAAAAGCTGCTGTAAAGGAAACGGCTGTTGGTCACTACCCCTTTTAATAGATCTTCCGTTTCACAGGCATTGGTCACATTGCACCGGCCCTTTCCGGTAATATAAACTTTTTTCCCCAGCTTTTCATTTTTTTCGTAAATATGGACCTGATGGCCTCTCCTGGCCGCTGCGATACCTGCAGCCATACCGGCGGCTCCGCCGCCTGCAATGATGACCTTGCTCATAGATTTTTTAGTTCTTTCCTTTTTTCTTTTTATTGTGCTCTTTGATCTTTCTCTCCATGGCTTCTACCACGGTCTCCAGCACCTTGACTCTGGCATAATACTTATCGTTGCCCTCCACTACAATCCAGGGGGCATAGGTAGTAGAAGTGCGGACCAGCATCTCGTTTACCGCTTCCTCGTACTGATCCCACTTTTCCCGGTTGCGCCAGTCCTCATCAGTAATCTTCCACTGCTTGGCCGGATCTTCCATCCTCTCTTTAAACCGGCGCTCCTGCTCATCTTTGTCGATGTGAAGCCAGAATTTTAAGACAATGGCCCCGGCGTTTGCCATGTGGGCTTCCATCTCGTTAATCTCCTGGTAAGCCCGTTTCCAGTCGGCCTCGGTGCAAAAGCCTTCTATTCTTTCTACCATCACTCTTCCGTACCAGGTCCGGTCAAAAATGGCGACGTGTCCGGCCTTGGGCGCATTGTTCCAGAACCGCCACAGGTAATGGTGAACCTTTTCAATGTCATTGGGGGAGGCGGTGGGGTTTACCTGATAACCTCTGGGATCCAGATGGCTGGTAAGGCGTTTGATAGCTCCTCCCTTTCCTCCTGCGTCCCAGCCCTCAAATCCGATGACTACAGGAATTCTCAGCCGGTAAATCTCGCTGTGCAGCACTTCCAGCTTTTTCTGAAGCTTATCCAGCCTTTCTTTGTATTCCTCCCTGGTCAGGGATTTGTTTAAGTCCACCCCGGATAATACTCCGGTTTTAAACTTCTCCGCCGGAGCCGTGGTATTCTTTTTCTTTTTGTCCCCTGTCTTTTCCCGGCGTTTTAAAAGCTCGTATTCCAGCCGATCCGCCACAGTGGCCAGGATCTTCATAGCCGCGTAATTCTTGTCTGTAGACTCGATAATGGTCCAGGGGGCGTCCTCGGTATCGGTCCTCTCTAACATCTCCTCATTAATCTGGAGATACCGGTTATAATGCTCATTTCTCTCCCAATCCGCCTGGCTCACCCTCCAGGAAGTCTCTTTGGAATCATCCAGCTTTTTAAAGCGCTTTTTCTGCTCTTCCTTGGAAATATATAAAAACAGCTTGATAATAACGGCTCCGCCGTCGGTAAGCTGGCGCTCAAAGGAAAGAATATCCTGAAAAGCTCCGGCCAGATCCTGCTCCTCCACCTTACCGTCAAACCGGTCCTTTTGAACCCTGCAGTACCAGCTTCTGTCAAAAATGGCGATGCGGCCGTCAGCCGGGGTCTTGGTCCAGTAGCGCCACAAAAACGGGCGCAGCGCCTCTTCTTCTGTCTCCCGGCTGGCAGCATATACAGAAAAGCCCCTGGGATCCAGATTCTGGATCAGACGGTTAATCTGCACCCCTTTTCCGGCTGCTCCCATTCCCTCAAATACAATGACCACCGGAATACCGGCTGCCTTGCACTCTCTTTGCAACAGCCCCAATTTTGCCCCCATCTCATCCCGGACTGCTTTGTAGCGTTCTTTGTCTACGGTTTTGGATAAATCAATTTTCTCCAGCATAATACTCCTCCTTTTAAATGTACCGGCACGCGCCTTCAGGCGTCGCCTGCCAATGGTTACCCCGCTTTTAGTATACCCCATATTTCTTTATCTGAAAAGAAAATTTACACTGCTGTTGTAACAAAAATATCATAAATTGCCTTGATTGCAGGCTCGAAATCTCCGTTCTTTACACCGATAATAATATTAAACTCACTGGAACCCTGATCGATCATCTTGACATTGATCCGGGCATGTGCCAGGGCGGAGAAAATCCGGCCTGCAGTACCTCTGGTGGCCTTCATCCCCCGGCCTACTACGGCAATCAGGGCCAAATCTGCCTCCAAATCCACCAGATCCGGCTCCACCGCCCGATGGATTCCGGCGATAACTGACTGTTCATGCTCCTCAAACTCATCCTGATGTACAAACACCGTCATGGTATCAATGCCGGAGGGCATATGTTCGATGGAAATATCCTGATTTTCAAATACAGATAAAATTTTCCGGCAGAAGCCTACCTCCGCGTTCATCATGGCCTTCTCAATGTTGATGGAGCAGAAGCCTTTTTTTCCCGCAATTCCGGTGATAACATACCGGGGCTTGCGGCAGGTGCTCTCCACAATCAGCGTCCCCTTATCCTCCGGCTTATTGGTGTTGCGGATGTTAATGGGGATTCCCTCTTTACGCACCGGGAAAATAGCGTCCTCATGGAGAACGCTGGCTCCCATATAGGAAAGCTCCCGAAGCTCCCGGTAAGTAATGGTCTCAATCACTTCCGGCTTATCAATGATTCTGGGATCTGCCACCAGAAAGCCGGAAACATCCGTCCAGTTCTCATACAGATCCGCATGGATGGCTCTGGCTACAATGGAGCCGGTAACATCCGATCCGCCTCTGGAAAAGGTTTTGATGCTTCCATCGGCCCTGGAACCGTAAAATCCCGGGATTACGGCTCTCTCACTGTGGGCCAGGCGCTCAGAAAGTTCCCGGTTGGTGGCCTCTGCATCCAGACTGCCCTTTTCATCAAAGAAAATCACATCCGCAGCGTCAATAAACTCATAGCCCAGATATTCTGCCATCACCAGACCGTTTAAATATTCTCCCCTGGACGCCGCATAGTCTTTTCCGATCCCGGCAATGAAATTTTCCTCAATTCTGTCAAATTCGTGATCCAGATTCAGGTTTAAGTCCAGGCCGTCAATAATATCCGTGTAGCGCTTTTTGATCTTTTCCAGAATTTTTTTATAGCTGGCCCCTGTGGAAGCCGCCTCATAGCACTGATACAGCAGATCTGTCACCTTCTCGTCCTTGCTATCCCTCTTTCCGGGGGCGGACGGGATTACGTATCGTCTGGCTTTATCTGCATGGATAATGTCTCCTACCTTTTTAAACTGCCTTGCGCTGGCTAAAGAGCTGCCGCCAAATTTTACCACCTTTTTCATAACTACTCTCCTCTTTCCATCTCCTGGTTAATGGCAGCTTCACAGGAACGCATGGCCAAAATGGTCTTTTCCATTAATTCTTCCAGAGACCAGCCCAGGCGCTCTGCTCCTGTCTGAATTACGTCCCTGGAACAGCCTGCCGCAAACCGTTTATCCTTAAATTTCTTTTTTAAACTGGAAACCTCCATATCCATCACGCTTTTAGAAGGGCGCATCCGGGCTGCTGCTCCGATAAGCCCTGTAAGCTCGTCTGCCGCAAAGAGTACCTTTTCCATCGTATGTTCCGGCTCTACATCTGAGCACAGGCCATAACCATGACTGCATACGGCATGGACCAGCTCTGGTTCCGCATCAATCTCTGCCAGAAGCTCCGGCGCTTTTTTGCAGTGCTCTTCCGGGTATTTTTCAAAATCCACGTCATGAAGCAGGCCAGCTGTTGCCCAAAAGCCGGCTTCCTCACCGTATCCCAGCTCATTGGCATACCAACTCATGACTCCTTCTACTGTCAAAGCATGAAGAATGTGGAACGGTTCCTGGTTGTACTTTTTTAACAAATCAAGGGCCTGTTGTCTGGTAATGTGGGTTGTCATAGTGTTTCCTCCTATTTGCTCTTTCTAATTTTCTTCCTTCTTCGTACAGCTTAGTAAACAAGGGTATCATAACATTCTCCGCAGAAGTTTGCAAGAAATTCTGTAACCCTCCGCCCTCAGACTGTCATATCCTACAGTAAATTTCTCTTTTGGAGAACCTTCATGAATTCTTTTCCATCCATTGCAGGAACCATTACCGCTATTAACAGCCTGGCAAAAGAAGGCGGATCCCAGGGCTTATGTTCCTTCCTTCTGGAACTGCAAACCAGCCAGGGAGCTGCCTCTCTTGTCCTTACTCCCAATACCTATGTACACGAAAATGAGTCCTTAAAGCCCGGGGACACAATTACCGCCTTTTATGATCCCAACGCACCGGTTCCTCTTATCTATCCTCCCCGTTACACCGCTCTGGTCATCGCAGAAACAGAAAAAGGTTCCCAGGCGGTTCTGGATGTGTTTGACCACACCCTGACCAGCTCTGACGGAACCTTACGCTTAACGCCGGACAGAGATACGGATATTCTGACTCCAAACGGCCAGAAAATCCGCCAAATCCCCGGTGGAAATCTTCTTTTAGTAATTTTTTCCGCCACCACAAGAAGCATCCCCGCCCTGACTGTCCCGGAGGATATTGTAGTGTTCTGCACAGAAGCATAGCATCCCGGAATAATGACAGATGTCCCAGGAGCCGTCCTTTCTTTTAAAGAGGGCGGTTTTCTCTTTCTCCCCACATTTTCTGCAGGGAAAAGCCCCGGCCCCGCACTTCCTTCACCTGACTGATGATTAAAAAGGCCTCCGGATCCATCTCCTGCACTGTCCGGCTGAGCTTGGGAAGCTCCCGATTGGAGATCACGGTTAACACCACCGGCCTTTCCTCTCTCAAAAATCCGGTTTCCCCATGAAGCAGAGTGGAGCCCCGATCCAGGTCCCGGATAATCATCTCATTAATCTCTTCATATTTGGTGCTGATGACCTTTACCTGAGTTTTGGACTCTCCCATGATCAGCACTTCTTCTAATACAATTGTATATAGAAGCACCAGCAAAATACCGTAAAGGATCTGGATTCTGTCGGAAAATGATGCCTGTAAAAGTAAGATCGCCACATCCAGGGCATACATGGTAAGGGACACTGGCACTCCGAAGAAGCGCCTGATAAGTAACGGGGGAATGTCCATTCCGCCTGTGGAAGCCCCGCACCGGATGACGATGCCAATGCCGATTCCTATCATTCCTCCTCCCAGTACCGCAAACAGCATCTTATCCCCGCCAGTCTGAGCCAATTCCGGGATATTCTGAAGCACTCCCAAAATAAAAGGATAATAAAAGGTACTTAAAATAGTGGTCATGGCAAACTTTTTGCCAAGGATCCCGGCTCCCAAAAGAAACATCCCGATATTAAATACTGTAACAAAGCCGGTAATGGGGATGTTAAAATAGTTTTTTGCTGCCAAAGCAAGGCCTGTGGTCCCTCCCATAATAAATCCGTTGGGCAGTAAAAACATTACCACTCCCAGGGCATAAATTGTATTGGCAGCCAATATCAGCGCCACATCCCGGATCCAATTCTTTTGCTTCATCACAAGTCCTCCTTGTATTGGTACACGCCCACGCGCGTCATGTGCCAGTTGGTCAGAACACATTCCGGCATATTGTAACCTTCTTTTTTCCTTCTGTCAAGCCGCACCCCGTTTCCCCGGACCACATATTGTAAACTATAATTTATTATCAGGAGTGTATCTATGTTAGAAACCGCAACTGTCCTGACCCCGCTTCATTTTCTCTACCTGGTAGGGGTTATTGTAATTCTCGGCGTTATGGTTATGCGGAAAGACACGCCGGCAGTCTGTATCGGCTTCCTCTTCCTCCTCGGATTGGCAGGCCGGGGGAGCGTTATCGGCGGCATACAGACTGTATTTAACGCAATGCTGTACGCGGGAAAAGAATTTATGGAGATCATCGCCACCATCGCCCTGGTCAGCGCCCTGTCCAAAGCTTTAGGCGATCTGGGAAGCGACTACCTACTGATGAAGCCCATGTCCCGGGTTATGAAGACCCCGGCTGTGACCTGGTGGATCTTGGGCTTTACCATGCTGATCTTCTCCCTGTTTTTGTGGCCCTCTCCGTCTGTGGCCCTGGTAGGAGCCATTATGCTTCCCTTTGCCATCCAGGCCGGGCTGACTCCCCTGGCTGCCGCTATGGCCATGAACCTGTTTGGCCACGGCATTGCCCTAAGCTATGATCTGGTGGTTCAGGGCGCTCCGGCTATCTCCGCCTCTGCAGCAGGAATCCCGGCCAGCCAAATTCTCACGGAAGGCCGTCCGGTATTCTGGGTTATGGGAATTGCCACCACTGTATCCGCTTTCCTGTTAAACCGCAAAACCTTGTCCTTCTCCCTGGCAGGGAAGGCCGCGTCAAAATCCCGGGAGTTTCAAAGCGCCTCTTCCTTCTCTCCCTCCGGCTCTCTTTCCCGGCCGGCAAAAATCCTGGCTGTGGCCACTCCCCTGGCCTTTTTTGCTGATATTGCCGCTATGCTGGCTTTTGATCTTAGAGGCGGGGATGCCACCAGTATTGTATCCGGCACTGCAGTCCTACTTATGTGCCTGGGGGCCGTCTTAGCTTCTCCCAGAGACTCCCTGGAAAAGATTACCAGTTATCTCACCGACGGCTTTCTCTTTGCCATCCGCATCTTTGCCCCGGTAATCGCCATCGGCGCATTTTTCTTTTTAGGCGGGGAAGGAATCTCCACCATTATGGGAGACTCTTTTTCAGGCGGCATTATGAACGACTGGGCAGTATGGCTGGCATCCCACGCCCCCTTAAATAAATATCTGACCGCGGCAATTCAGATGATAGTAGGGGCTTTAACCGGGCTGGACGGCTCCGGCTTCTCCGGCCTTCCCTTAACCGGCGCTCTGGCAAACACCTTCGGCGTCGCTGTGGGAGCCTCTGTCCCCGTTCTTGCCGCATTAGGCCAGATTACCGCCATCTTCGTAGGCGGCGGCACCCTTGTACCCTGGGGCTTAATCCCGGTAGCCGCCATCTGCAACGTCAGTCCGCTGGAGCTTGCCAGGAAAAATTTCCTGCCGGTTCTCATCGGTTTTGTCTGTACCTTTGCCGTTGCCTGCCTGCTTTTATAGGAACGGCAGTTCATAAAAACTTGGAAAGGATTATAAAACTATGTGCGGAATTTCCGGATTTTTCCATCCACAGCAGGATTTTAATGAAAAAAGATCTTATTACCAAAATGTATTAGACTCTATGAACCTTGCTTTAATGCCTCGGGGGACCTGCAGGCAGGACACCTGTATTGAGGGACATTTCGGCCTGGCCCAGGTGTGTTCCGATCCTACGGTAAAAATTACAGAGAATCCTCTTAACATTCTCTGGGACGGGGAGCTTTACAACGCCCCGGAACTTAAAAAGGAGCTGGAGGGACTGGGCCATACCTTTGAAGGCCCGGAGGACACCCGGATTATATTGGCCGCCTACCTGGAATACGGGCCGGATTTTGTAAAAAAGCTAAACGGCGCATTTGCCTTTGCCATTGCCGACAGCCGTTACAACCGGCTGCTTCTTTACCGGGATCGCTCCGGGATAAAACCTCTTTTTTATTCTGTCCAGGACGGAACCGTCATTTTTGCCTCTGAGCTTAAGGGGCTGTTTGCCTGGCCGGGATTAAAACCAGAGCTTACTTTAGAAGGTCTTAATGAGGTCTTTAGCCTGGGACCTGCAAAAACCAGCGGAAGCGGCGTATTTAAAGGGATTCTTGAAGTTCTCCCCGGTCATTTCCTTTCCTGCTCTTTAAGCGGCCTCCGGGTTTGCTCCTACTGGGAGCTAAAAAGCCACCCCCATGAGGACAGTTACCAGGAAACCATTGAAAAAACTTCCTGGCTTTTGGAAGACGCCGTCTGCAGGCAGATAAAGCCCGACTTTCCTGTATGCGCCTTATTATCCGGCGGCGTTGACTCTTCTCTGGTTTCTGCCATCTGCGCCAGGGAACTAAAAAAGAAAAACAAACAGCTTACCACCTTTTCTTTTGATTTTACCGGCAATGATAAAAATTTTAAGGCCAACTCTTTCCAGCCCTCTCTGGATAAGCCGTATGTAGAAAAGATGGTAACCTATTTAGATTCTGACCACCATTTTTTAGAGTGCTCTGCCAAAGATCAGTTTGACCTTTTGGAAGCTTCGGTTGTGGCCCACGATCTTCCTGCTATGGCGGATGTTGACTCTTCCCTTATGTATTTCTGTTCCCAGGTTGCCCCGCTCTCCCCGGCAGCCTTAACCGGAGAATGTGCGGATGAAATTTTCGGGGGCTATCCCTGGTTTCATAAGGAAGAATGTTTTCAGGCTTCCACCTTCCCCTGGACCATGGATTTAAAGGCCCGGCAGGTACTTTTATCCGATGATTTCCTAAGTGAGCTTAAGATGGAAGAGTATGTGCAAAACCGCTATGAAGCCTCTCTGGCCCAGGTTCCTGCGCTCCCCGGGGAGTCCCCCGCCGAAGCCCGCAGAAGGGAGATCTCCTATCTGAATCTGCGCTGGTTTATGCAGACTTTGTTAGACCGGATGGACAGAGCCAGTACCCACTCCGGCCTGAAGGCCAGAGTCCCCTTTGCGGATTACCGGATTATTGAATACCTGTGGAACGTCCCCTGGGAGATGAAAGCCCGGGACGGCATTGTGAAAAATCTGCTGCGCCAGGCAGGCCGGGGACAGCTGCCGGATGAGGTTTTGTTCCGCAAAAAATCTCCCTATCCGAAAACCTATGACACTGCCTATGAGGCCCTGCTTTCTGCCCGGGTAAGGGAGATCTTAGAGGACTCTTCCTCTCCGGTTCTCCCCTTTATCGATAAGAAAAAGGTCCTGACCTTTTTGGCCAGCCCTTCCGACTATGGAAAGCCCTGGTACGGCCAGCTTATGGCTGCGCCTCAGATGATGGCTTACCTGATCCAGATTGATTTCTGGCTGCGGCGGTACCGGCCAAAGCTTCCGGATTTCTGTTAACCGCCTGGGACGGCGTTTAAGTTTTTGTTTACACCAGCCCCTTGTTCTGGTAAACTGAGGGAGACGCCGCCTTTGAGGCGGCGGACTTTACCAAATTATAATCTAAGGAATGAATACTGCGCTATGAAACTTTTTGACGACCCCTCCCGCTCAAAAAAAACTGCCCGGCCAAAAAGCACAGGCAGAAATAAGACAGGAAAAAGCAGATCCGGCGGGCCCTCGCCTGTGGCCTCCTTTCCCATTCTGCTTTTTACTCTTTTATTCTTTATAGGACTTGTTTTTAATGTAGATCTGACCTCCTATATCCCAGATTCTTTTTGGGAAGCAATGGAATCCTATTACGACCAGGTTCCCTCCGGCAGCCAGACAGAGACCGTGTTTCCTCTGGCAGACGAAACGTCCCCGGATGCTTTTCGGAATGCTCCTTTTCGCCTTACAGTGATAGACGTAGGACAGGGGTTGTCGGTTTTTGTCCAGTCAGAGGGGGAGACCATGCTTTATGACGGCGGAGACAGAGATGCTTCTTCCTTTGTGGTCAGTTATCTGGAACGTCAGGGCCTTGAAAGCCTGGATTACGTGACCATTTCCCACTATGACTCGGATCATCTAAGCGGAGTGGTAGGGGTTTTAAACCATTTTCCGGTTAACCAAGTCCTGGGTCCGGATTATAAAGCCTCTACCGCTATCTTCCGCTCCTACAAGCAGGCCCTCTCAGATAAGAAGCTCACCCCTGTTTACCCTGCTGTAGGAGACAGCTTTTCCCTTGGCGGGGCCTCCTTTACGGTTTTAGGGCCTTCGGCTATCGATCCGGACGATGCCAACAACAACTCTCTGGCAATCCGGATTGTCTACGGAAACACCAGCTTTCTTATTACAGGGGATGCAGAGCATGAGGAAGAAGAAGATATGTGCAAATCCTGGGGGCGTTCTCTTTTAAGCACCGTTTACGTCGTAGGGCATCACGGAAGCGGAAGTTCTTCCTCCTGGACTTTGTTAGAAAATGCCATACCGGAATATGCAGTGATCAGCTGCGGCAAAGATAATTCCTACGGCCACCCCCATGATACCACCCTGGAAAAGTTTTCAGATATGGAAATCCCTGTGTACCGCACGGATACACAGGGGTCTATCACCATTCTCTCAGACGGGGAAACCCTTACCTGGTTTCAGGAAGGGCAGCCCTTTCAGCCTGGCGCTTAAGCTAGAGCGTGTTTGAAAATTCATTCCCGTCATCTGCATGCCCCACTTTGCGGTATATTTGGCCCTCATTCGGTCAACGTAGCCCACTACGCCTCCCTCATTCGGGCCAAATCTCCCACAAACTGTGACGCACATCTGACGGAAAGCAATTTTCAAACACGCTCTAGGCTTTTTTAAATGCCTGATTCTGCAAATCTCTCCTGAAGCCTTACCGCTTCCTCCATGGTATTCTTCCAACCGAATCTTTTTAAATCCACCCGGAACCGCCCCGGCTTATCTTCATAACATTCCACGCCCTCTGCCTCTAACAGGGTCCTCTGCAAATCCGGCGTGTCAAAGGATAAGGCTCCCGTAAGATATCCCTGATGATTTACCACCCGGTGAGCCGGAACATCCCCGGCAAGTCCCCGGTTTAAGGCAAACCCTACCTGTCTGGAGTAATTGGGCATCCCGCTAAGAAGGGCAATCTGCCCGTAGGTAGACGCCCTTCCTTTTGGGATAGCCCGGCATACCAGACCTACCCGTTTATAAAAATCCATCTTATTGTTCTCTTTTCTTCTCCTGCATGGACAAAAGCTTGTCCAGATAAACCGATTTAAACTGTTTGCTGGCCAGAGCCTGCTTTAAGGGCGGAAGTTTCAGGATCGTGGAAAATACCGCCGCCATAGCCCGGTGGTTGGCAAAGGCCTGATTGTCAAAAATCAGATTTTGCAAGGTTCCCTTTTCAATAGCCTGAAGCACAAACCGGTGAGTACTGTTAACCGGGGTAATAATCTGGACAGGCCGCCGTTCCAGTTCTATTGCCCTGGTGGGACAATTTCTGGCGCAGACTCCGCACCCTAAACAGATCTCCGTGTCCACACCGGCCCATTTTCTCTTTTTGCCTCCCTCTGCCTGGGTTGTTTCTTCCTTTACAGAGATAGCAAAAATAGGGCAGACCTTGGCGCATTTCCCGCATCCGATACAGGTTTCCTCATTTACCCTGGGAATATAATTGGTAGTTGCCACCGGCTGCATGGGACTGAATTTTCTGGCTGCCTGCAAAGCCTCGCAGCAGCACCCGCAGCAGTTGCAGATAAAGGCCGGATGCTCTCTCACATTCTCGCCAATCTGTACCAGATTGCTCTCATAGGAAAGTTCCAGAACCTCCTTTGCCTCCTCCTTGGAAATCAGCCTTGCATAGCCTCCGTGCTCAGAAAGAGAGCGAGCCACGTTGTCAAAAGTCAGGCACACATCCCAGGGAGCGTCAATCTCACAGGGATGGCCTGCATGGTAGGCCTTGTGGCGGCAGTAGCAGGTTCCAAGGCCGATATACTTTGCTTCCTCCACAATGTGGGTCGCCCGCTCAAAGTCCAGAATATGATTCATTTTATCATTGGTCAGCACCGGCTCCTGGACAAATACCCGGCCCAGCCTGGTTTCCGTGGCGAAGAATAAATCTTTTACAAAATCCTCTTCCACGTTCATATATTGATAATAAAGCTCGCTTAAATACTTCTGATCAATATCTCCTCTGGTCCGCATAAGGGCAAACTCGATAAATCCTGCCATTGGCGGCGGCATAACGAATTTCCGCTCTCCCTGATAGTAAGAATCTACCAACAGAGCCTTTTCACACAAATGATCAAGAAGCTTCTCCGCCTTGGCCTCTGTGGTTCCCCAGATCTTTGCCGCTTTCTTTAATGTAAAGGGCCGGACAGGCAGAAGGGCCACCCATTTCGCCTCTTTCTCCGAGTAGAGCACCTGCAGAATCTTATACAGGGTTTCCGACGGCGGCGCTCCCTGAGTAAACCAGTTAATCCGCTCTTCTAAGCTTTTGTAAGCATCTCTTGTTGTCAAATGTCCCAATTGATTCACCAGCTTTCCTTTGATTATCAATCCATTCTATCACAACTTTTTTATAAAGGAAAGTTTTTCCTAAAGCCGGCAGGCAATGGGTTCCATTTTCTCAAAGGTGTAAACCGAGTCAAAGCCAAGGGCCTTTAATTCCCTGTGCATTTCTTTTATTTTGGCTCCTAAGTGATCCTCCCGGTGAGAATCCGAACCTATGGTTACAATCTTTCCCCCCATATTCCGGTACAGAGTCAAAATCTCCCGGCTGGGCGTCAAATCCGGCAATCCGTAGCGGAAGCAGGAAGTATTAACCTCAATCCCTTTCCCCTGTGCAATCACGGTTTTTAAGATTTCCTCCACCAGATCCCGCACCTTCTCAAAGGGATACTCTCCCGCCTTGTCATACCGCCGGATCATATCCAGATGGCCCAGCACACTGTAATTCTCATAGCGCCGGATCACCTGGAGGATCTCTTCATAATAGCGCCGGTTGTATTCCTCCTGGGTCCGTCCCGGCTGAAAGGTCTGGTTCCAAAACTCCTGATCCTCTACCTGATGGCAGGACAGGATGACGAAGTCAAAGGGATACTGCTTAAGAGTTTCTTCATACTGAGAGATGGTGTGAACCTGCATCCCAAATTCAATTCCCATACGGATGGTAATATCATCCCCAAAATGTTTCCGGCACCGCTCTATCTCCTTTTGATAGGCAGCGCAGTCGCAGTTTTCGTCTGTTTTTACCCCGTAATCAATGTGTTCTGTAAAGCAAATTTCGTCAAGTCCCAAAGCAATGGCCCTTTTTACCGCCTCCTCCATGGGGTATTCCGAGTCATCGCTGAAGCTGGTATGTACATGGTAATCTGCCAACATATCTCATTCCTCCTGGTCTGTTATTTCCGGCGCTGTCTCATAGATGATTTGCGCTCTGTAGGGTGTGCCAGCAAGGGCACACGGTTCTTATTTCTTGAGGGCGGCTTTGCAGCTTCATGAAAATTGGGTCTTCCGCCCTCTGCCTGCCCTGCGGTTCAATTCCTCCGATGAAACTGCCATAGCTGCCAGAAGGATCAGCAGGTAAAACGGATACCACCGGATACTGACATTCTGAGCTATCAGGCCAAACAGCGGCGGCATCAGTGTAATGCCCAAATAGGCAAATGCCATCTGAAGCCCTACAATCGCCTGGGAAAGATCCTCCCCGAAATTTTTCGGCGTCTGGTGCATCAGGCTGGGGTAAACCGGCGCACAGCCCAATCCGACAATAATAAGGCCCAGACACATGGACAAGGTTCCAAACGGCGCTGCCACCAGCAGGATTCCGGTAAATCCAACCGTCTGCCCCAGCCGCACCATAGCTTTATCATTTAACTTAATGGCAAGAAAACCGCTGGCAAATCTCCCGGCTGTGATTCCCAAATAGAAAAGCGCCGCCCATTTTGCGGCAGTCTCTTCCGACATCCCCCGGGCCATTACCATATAGCTGGCTCCCCAGAGTCCCGCCGTCTGCTCCAGGGCGCAGTAGAAGAAAAAAGCTGTCATCTCTGCCTTAACTCCGGAGATTCCAAGAAGCTGTTTGATAGAAAGCGCCGGGCCTGCTGTGGTTTCAGCAGCTTCTGCCTCCAGCTTTCCTTCTGTATCCTTTCCTGCCTCCCGTTTCTTCTCCTTCCATGCGGACAGGCTGGCAAACAGAAAGGCTGTCAGGGCGATCTGCAAAAGACCTACAATCCGGTAACCGCTGTTCCAGGTAAGTCCGCCGGTAAGGCAGGCCCCCATAATATAAGGACCAAGGGATGCGCCCAATCCCCAGCAGCAGTGGAGCCAGCTCATGTGACTGGCCTTAAAATGGATGGCGGCATAGTTATTTAATGCGGCATCCACCGCCCCTGCGCCCAGGCCGTAGGGAATTGCCAAAAGGCACAGCGCCCAGAAAGAGGGCGCTACAGAAAAGCCCAGCAAAGCCGCTGCCGTTAAGCCTACGCTCACCGCTGTCACCAGACCAGTGCCCCATTTTCTGGTAAGCCTGTCGCTAAGCAGGCTGGAGACCACCGTCCCTATGGAAATAATCATGGAAACCATGCCGGCATAGGAAACCGGCACATGGAGCTGTCCGTGCATACTGGGCCATGCAGAGCCCAGCATAGCGTCAGGAAGCCCCAGGCTGATAAAAGCCAAATAAGTAATCGCCAATAAAAAAGTCATAATCCACCTCTTGCGTATTCTTAATTCGGATATTATAATAATGCATAGATCCGGCGTAATTCTATCAAAAATCCGCCAAAAACTATGATTATCTTGCCATAATGGCTTCTGTGAGCAATGGCGCCCTCTGTTATGGAAAGGAATTTGTTATGTCTGATAAAAAACCTGCCTCAGAGTTTCATATTAATGTTCTCACCCGGGAAGAAACCGTAGAGCATGTAACTTTGGAATTTCCCTATATGACCAACCTCTGCGATCTCCACGGTTTTCCGGAAAATTCTTTTCCCTGGCACTGGCACAACCAGGTGGAATTTTTCTATATGAGAGAGGGGCAGTTAGATTACCTTCTTCCGGGAGGGAGATACCGCTTTCAGGAAGGAGAAATGGCTTTTATCAACGCCAATGTCCTTCATATGACCATCTGTGAGGAAACCCTTCCCTGTGTCCAGGAAGAGCATATCTTTCTGCCTGGTTTTATCGGCGGGCCGGAAAACAGCGTTTTTTATGATAACTATATCCAGCCGGTTATTGGCCAGCCCGGCCTTGAGATTTTCCGGTTTGATAAAGAGCTTCCGGAATACCCGGAGCTTCTCGCTCTCTTTCGGAATTCCTTTTACCTTTACACAGAAAAGCCCTTGTTTTATGAATTTGATATCCGGGAAAATATGACCCGGATATGGAAAAAGCTGTTCCTCCGGCTGGAAGAACAGCATCTGTTAAATCCTGATGAAGCGATATCAAAAAAAGACAGCAGCAAACGTCTGAAAGCCATGATGGCCTTTATCTCCCAGCACTATTCGGAACGGCTCACACTAGAACAAATTGCCGGATCCGGTTTTGTCAGCGTCCGGGAGTGCAACCGATGTTTTAAGGACAGCCTGGGAATGTCCCCCTTTTCCTATCTTATGGACTACCGGCTCCGAAAGGCCTGCGATTTTTTAAGGTATACGGAGCTTTCCGTCACTCAGGTAGGCCTGGCCTGCGGCTTTACCGCCACCAGCTATTTCGGGAAAGAATTTCATAAACGGCTGGGTCTTACTCCCAGGGAATACCGCAGGCAGCAGGCACAATCTGTCAATGATGTTTCTTAATGAAAAGGGCCGCCAAAGCCAGGAAAGTCACTGCTATCACACATATTCCCAGGAAAATTTCCAGTCCGCCAATCTTTCCGGCTATAAATACGCTGGTAGGGCCGTCAGATCCTCCGATAGTAAAGGTAAAGGTCTGCCTTAAAAGGTCTGGTCTAATCATGATCTGGTTCCTCCTTGCTTTCTGCTGTTGGTTTGATTTCATTGTACCATGGACACTAAGCTCGTGAAGGACCTCGCTAAGTGTCCAGGCATCTGTTCTCACTAGGCTCGATAAGACCTCGCCAAGTGTTCACATTATACCACAGCGTTTTTAGAGGTTCAATATGGTCAGCCAAACAATTTTTCCAGCGTCACAAGTACCCCGTCTTCTTCATTGGAAGGGCATACATAGTTTGCTGCATTTTTTACATCCTGAGGAGCATTTTCCATTGCATAGCTGCGGCAACCAATTTTATATTATTTTTTACCATTTCTTCTCCCGTAACCATTCAAAACTGATACCTTCGTCCTGTTTTTTACTTTTCCATATTCCCAAGTACCAGAAATTCATATGGTTCCATTGCATAAGATTCTTCTTCCAGATTCATCTCCCGGTCCCAATTTTCCAGCAGCACTTTATAATCCCGCCACTTCCTGTCTGCTTTAATGCTTTGCTTCTTTCCATCCAGATTGCAGAACACTACTATCTGCTGTTCCCCTAATGTTCTCTGGTATGCCAACACCATATCCGTTTCGGTCTCTAAAAAAGAGATTTCTCCTTTTGCAATCACGGGATACTTCTTTCTCATAGCAATCAGTTTCTTATAAAAGGCGAGAATAGAATCCGGATCCTTTTGCTGGGCTTTTACTGTAATTTCTTTTCGAAATCCGGCAGATATAGGGAGCCACGGCTCTGCTTCAGAAAAACCGCCGTACATCCCTTCGTCCCACTGCATAGGAGTTCTGCTGTTATCCCGGGATCTGGCCGCTAAAATCTCAAGGGCTTCTTCTTTTGTCTTTCCCTCTTCCAGCAGAATCTGATAATAATTCAGACTTTCCACATCCCGGTATTGCTCTATGGAGGGGTAATGGGCATTTAACATGCCAATCTCTTCTCCCTGGTAGATATAAGGTGTCCCTCGCATAAAATGAATCATGCCTGCCAGCATTTTGGCTGACTCTTTCCAATAAGCCTTTTCATCTCCCATCCGGCTTACAATGCGGGGCTGGTCATGGTTACACCAAAACAGGGCATTCCAGCCGCCTCCCTCTTGCATCCCCATCTGCCACTCAACAAAAAGCTCTTTTAATTTTTTATAATCCGTAGCCATCAGGGCCCATTTATCCCCATCTTTATAATCTGTTTTCAGATGGTGGAAATTAAAACACATGGAGAGTTCTTTCTCCTCCGGGGCAGAATACCGGACGCAATGTTCCAGGGATGTAGAAGACATCTCTCCAACTGTTACAAAATCCTCAATCCCGGCATCTTTTACCAGTTCTTTCAAATACTCATGGATGTGGGGGCCGTCACTGTAAAACCGGCGTCCGTCTCCTTCAAAATCATCTTCCATCTGTTCCGGCTTGGAAACCAGGTTAATCACATCAAACCGAAATCCTTTGATCCCTTTTTCTTTCCAAAACCGGAGAATTTCTTTTAATTCTTCCCGGACTTTCGGGTTATCCCAGTTTAAATCCGCCTGGGTTACATCGTATAACCGGAGATACCATTTCTTTAAACCCGGGACGTACTCCCATGCAGGACCGCCGAATTTTGATTTCCAGTTTGTAGGAGCGTGATCCGGCTCTCCCTCTTTGAAAATATAATAGTTCTGATATTCTTCCTCTCCTGCCAGAGCTTTTTGAAACCATTCATGTTCCGTAGAGGTATGATTAAAAACCATGTCCAGCATAATCCCCATACCCCTTTTTTCACTCTCACGGATTAAATTTTCCAGATCCTCCATAGTTCCGAACATAGGATTGATCTTCCGGTAATCTGCCACGTCATATCCATTGTCTCTCTGGGGTGAGATAAAAAATGGCGTCAACCATAAATAATCCACTCCCAAATCCTGCAGATAATCTAACTTTTCGATTATTCCGGGGATGTCTCCAAAGCCATCCCCGTTGGTATCCCGAAAAGATTTGGGATATATTTGATAAACTACCTGATTGCTGAAATCTATCATCTTACGCCTCGTTTCTTTCCTACAATTGTTGTCAATAAGAAGGGAACTGCAAAGGCAATCACCATACAGATTGCAAAGGAAGCCATAAACCTGGGCTGAATGGACAAGATACCGGGAATCCCGCCTACGCCGATAGCATTTGCAGTTGTTCCGGTTGCCACACAGACAACTGCCGCGATGCCGGAGCCAATCATTCCGCAAATAAACGGGAACCCTCTTTTTAGGTTGACACCGAAAATTGCCGGTTCTGTAACGCCAAGGTAGCAGGAAATACATGCCGGAATATTTACCTCCTGTGCTTCCGGGTCCTTTCTCTGCAGCCAAATCATTCCCAGAACCGCAGAGCCCTGTGCAATATTGGATAATGCGATCATGGGCCACAGCATGGTTCCGCCATAATCTGCAATCAACTGTAAGTCAATGGCATTAGACATGTGATGAAGTCCCGTAATTACCAGCGGCGCATAAATCGCACCGAATACAGCGCCGAATACCACCTTAAAGGTTCCGGTAATTCCGGCAAATACAATGGCGGAAATTGCCGCTCCAATCTTCCAGCCAATGGGGCCTAATACAAAATGTGCAGCCATTACAGATAATAATAAACTACAAAACGGAACTACAATCATGGAGATGACCTGAGGCGTAATTTTCCGGAAGAATTTTTCCAGATATACCAGCGTAAATGCTGCTAAAATGGCGGGAATCACCTGTCCCTGATAACCGATCATATTAACCTGAAAGCCGCCGAAATTCCACTTGGGGATCTCTGCCGCCGCTGTTCCCGCAACTGCATATGCATTTAACAGCTGACCGGATACCAGCGTCAGGCCAAGTACAATGCCCAGCATCTGAGTTGTCCCCATCTTCTTTGTCACGGACCAGCAGATTCCAACGGGAAGCATATGGAATACGGCTTCGCCAATGAGCCACAAAAAGCTGTCAATGCCTGCCCAAAACTGGCTGATATCACACAAGGTCTTAGTTCCGTTTTCAAATAAATATAAGCTGTCAATACAGTTTCGAAAACCAAGAATTAAACCGCCTGTAATAATTGCGGGAATCAGGGGAGCAAAAATCTCTGCCAGCGCAGTGATCACTCTCTGTAATGCATTTTGGTTTTTCTTTGCCGCCTGCTTTACCGCATCCTTAGATACCCCTTCAATCCCTGCTTCTTTTACAAAGTCGTTGTAAAAGTCTGATACCGTATTGCCGATAATGACCTGAAACTGTCCGGACTGGGTAAAGCTTCCCTTCACCACCTTCATTGCTTCAATCCCTTTTACATCTGCCTTTTCCGGATCTACCAGGGCAAACCGCATCCTGGTCATACAATGTGAAACTGCTGCAATGTTCTCTTTTCCCCCTACCAAAGGTAACAACTGCTTTGCGTCTTCTGCATATTTTCCCATCTTTCATTCCTCCATCTGTTTTCGAAACTTGTTTAAACATGTTTTCTGATTCTGTTATACCACACTTGTTTAAACATGTCAACACTTTTTTAAATATTTGTTTAAACAAGCTGTTGACTTTTTTATTCTTTGTTTTTATAATATTTTCATAAAGACTTTAAAGGAGGTGGGAAGGAAATGCCAAAGGCAATCTACGAGACCATTTATAAAGATTTGAAGCAGAAAATTGAGACGGATGTTTTCGCCTATCAGGAACTCTTACCATCAGAGAACACATTAATCCGGACTTACGACTGCTCCCGCAATACTCTCCGCCGGGCAGTCAGCCGCCTGGTAGCGGATGGTTATGTCCAGACCATGCAGGGAAAAGGAGTACGCAATATCTACCAGCCTGTCTCCCAAACCGCCTTTACAATTGGAGAAATCGAAACATTTCGGGAATCTGCCGCGCGAAATGGCCATCGTTCCTTTACAAGAGTCCTTTTATTTACTGAGTTTGCCATCAGTGAAAAGCAATCCCGATACACCGGTTTTCCTGTGGGAGCAGAAATCTATTATATCCAGCGTCTCCATTATTTAGATGAGATGCCACTGATTTTGAACCACAACTATTTTTTAAAAGAAGCCGTCCCCGGCCTTACAAAAGAAATTGCGGAAAATTCTATTTATCAATATCTGGAAAATACCTTGCATATGACCATTGTAAACAGCAAGCGGATCATGACGGTAGAGAAAATGACGCAGATCGATGAAAAATATCTGAAGATGAACGCTGAGGATTACAATTGTATTGCGGTGGTCAGCAGCCAGACCTACAACAGTGACGGCGTAATGTTTGAATATACCCAGTCCCGGCACCGCCCGGATTATTTCCGTTTTTATGATAATGCGGTGAGAAGGCCTGTGTGAAATTTCTAAAGCCTGGGGGCCTCAAACTTTAAATTTGTGGCTCCCAAGCTTTAGAATGGTTAATATATAAAATCAAAAAAATTCGGAACAATTAGTTCTTAATAGTTCCATAATACAAACTGAATCTTCTTTATATCAAGATGGACATTTCCGCTCTATCCTCGCTCTTTAAACCCAACCTGACCATTGATTAGCAATGGCAAAAGAAAATCTCTAAGTAAAATAAGTTCCCTATTTTGTTTGCTATTACATATTATTTTATCAAAAACTCCTTGTATTTTTTCATCATACATATCTACTATTTTTTTAGGAGGAATAGCGATTCTACTCTGTTGTAAATGGTCTGTTGTAATATGTCCCATAGTGGTTTTTCTTGCTTCTGCTATATGTACAAAATTAACAATATAAGCTGACAACTGCATATACACATAATATTTTGCATATCCTCTCGGAATAACTTTAAATATATGTTGATTCAATCCCCCTTTTCCCCCACTCCAAATCATGGTTTCTAAGGTTGCAGACCAGGAAAACAAAATATCACCATCATTAATAATATTTTTCTCTGGTATATCTTCCTTTACATACTCTGTACTTTCACTTATTCCCTCATGCATTTCCTTGATTTTAATAACTGGAATTTTTTTATCATGGTTTACTGGTCTATATTTTTGACAAGCCAATCCATTAATAAATTCAGCAATGTCATACAGATTTCCCACTTTCCATCCCTTTGGAATTTCCTTTTTCAATTCTTCATTCCAAACCATTTTACCACCAGAAAATTTATAAGGCTTTCCATCTCCATTTGGAAATTCAAACTGCGAAAACCAATAATCATAAATTGTTTTTGCCATTGACTCAAGTTCTAAGTTAATTTTATTATTATTTTCAATTTTTTCAGATAATCGGCAATATAGGTCACCTATTTTTATTTGGAGGCTCATTTCAGGTACAGGAATTAATAAATTATCCATATCAGATTTCTTAAAATGAGGAATCGCAATCCCAACGTGGAAATTCTTTATTTTTTCCTGTATATAATCAGAACGCAAAATTGCAAACAAATATTTGTAATATATTCTATCTGGATCGGCTCTTAGCCCAATCATATCCTGGGCCACACAAAACGTTATTGGATCAGGAACTAAACAAACCCTGCCAGGAGTTCCTTTATTTACAAATAAAATGTCTCTCGGCTTTAATTCTGCTCTAAACCATGTTTGCAACACCTCATCACTAACATATCTTATATTTTCAAATGTAGGATATATGCTACTATGTTTAATACAATTAGTCGCAATTAAGGGAAAGCCTGTTTCTTGTGTAGGACACGACTTGCCTCTGTTATCAATAATAGTTTCTAGTAGCTCAGTAATTGGTATTAAGGGAGTATCTATTATACTATTCATATTTTAATTCTCCCAATCTCTGTTTTATCTCATCTTCCAAAGCTTTTCCCTCCCTGAATAACTTTTCAAGTCTTGAAGAATATGCCATCATCCTCTGTTCAAATGCTTCCTGTGACAATTCTACAAACTCAATCTTCACTTCAAAATACTGCCCTGCAGATAAGGAATAATTCTTCTCCGCTATCTGCTTATAGGTAACGGAAACGCTGAAATCTTCTACAACATCCTGATTAATAAAAGTTTCTTCTATTTTCTTTACTTCATCAGGACGTAAAACCGTTCTCTGATTCTTTCCCTCTTTCCTCTTTTCACCCAGCCTAGATGCATCAATAAGCATAATATTTCCCTCTTTATTGGATTTATCAATAAAAAGGACTGATACATTTGTTCCTGTATTTGCAAAAATGTTTGATGGCATAGAGATCACGCCTTTTAACCAGTGCTTGTCTACGATTGTCTGGCGTACTGTCTTTTCAATGCCTGACTGCGCCGTTATAAAGCCTGTTGGCACTACGATGGCTGCCTTCCCATCTCCCTTTAAGCTCCACAAGATATGCTGAATAAAGCACAGGTATACCCCCATTGATTCTTTCTTCTTGTTGGGAATCTTGGGTATTCCTGCAAAGAATCTCTTAATTCCATCCCTTATTTCGGAATCTTCCCACTTTTGCTCAATGGTGTTTCGGGTAGATGAAAAATCCATTTTAAAAGGAGGATTTGATGTAATATAATCAAACTGCTTTACTCCTGAACTTGGATCATGTGCTACTTTATAGTGCGCTGGCGTTTCAAGTGTATCTCCCTCAATAATGTTGTCCAGGCTGTTGGTAAGTCCATTAAGCAGCATATTTGTTCTTAAGAACCTTGATGACTTGCCTGAAATATCCTGTGTATAAACCTGTGCTTTATCTCCGAAACTCCCCTTTCCTAAAGCATTCGCAAGGTGCAGTACCAGAGATCCAGAGCCCGCTGATGGGTCATATACATCATATATCTTATCTTCTACTGGCGACATCTCTACCAGAATTTTTGCGATAATGGCAGAAATAGCCTGTGGTGTAAAATACTCTGCATATACGCCGCTGGCAACATTATAGTCCTTAATCAGATGCTCAAAGACAGTACTATAAAAATCAAAATTATTCTTAAATGCTTCTCCAAAATCAAATTTATCCTGACTGATGATACCAAATATGTTCTTGGCAAAATTATTTCTCTTGGATGCTTCTACACTTTCCGTCACTCTGGTAAACAGGGGCTTTCTTCCTCCATCTGCCGTATCAATACTAAATTCTTCATTCTCTGGATAATTAGAAATTCTTTCCAGCGCATCATCAAAAAGCCTGTAGAAGTCATTATTTCCAACTTTATTTATTAAACACTCTATCGTATCTTCATATTTAAAAGCCACGTCTTGCGGAAACGAATCATAAAAGCCTGCAAACATATCTTCATCTTGTAAGACTTCTTCTGTACTCATATTCATTTCTTTTGCAAAATCTTTCATATTTGCCATGAATTTATCATTCAGAAATTTATAAAGGAATACAGAAGTAATAACGACTTCTTCGCTTGCCTGATTAGATAATCCGTTGGTCTGGCAGAGTCCTTTCATTTCATCAATCATCTGTTTTATTTTGTTCTCTAAGGTAAAAATGTCTGGCATTGTAAAACCTCCTATTTGAATATCTGTATATTCATGTAAAGGTCATTTAATAGCTGTGCATAGAAACCTTTAATCTTTCCATATAACTTCTCTTTCAAAAGAATCCTCGTCGCTTTAGATTTTATGGAATCAGCAAAGTTCTTTCTTCCCTGAATAGTCACAATTTCTTTATCTAAGGCATCCTCTATGGCGTTATATATAATAACAAGCGTGCTCTCAATCTCTGATTTGCCAGCCGGATATGTTTCTATAGCATCTTGATAAGTTTTTACAAAAGCATAGTTGCCGCCGTAAATTTTCGACAATCTTTCATTTTCATAGTTGATATTTCTTGCTCTTTCAAGCGCTTCTAAAAGCTCATCCGTAATTGAATCCAAATCATTTAAGTCTGAAATGGATAAATCATTGAAAATCTTCTGTAACAGCTCATCCAGCTTTCTAATTTTAATATCATCTTTGTTTTTGTTCTTCTTTATTTCATTTTGGATATTCCTGACAACCCTTGAAAACCTCTGGAACTTGGGATTATCCTGTGTCATCATTCCAAGGTCCATAATAATAATCTTTACTTTTATAAACTCATAAAGAATTTCCACTACTTCATCATTTGAGATAACATCCATCATATCAACCGTATTTTGGGAAAGGTTTATAAAATCAATCCTCTCCTGTGTTGATTTTAGGAGTTTTTTGTTCTTGTCAGAATCAATTTGTGCTGCATAATCCATAGCTCTTGAAAGAATAAATTCTGTCTCGCACTCTTTAATACCATTTAAAAGTCTCCTGATTTTGAGCAGCGTTTCTTTGTTGTAAAAAGTAAGTTGCTTTGAAAAACGCTCCAAATTATCTGTAGAAATAATATCTTCCAGCTCATCAACATACTTGTGATATTTCCTGTTGATATCCTCTTTATCAACAACCAGACCAGAAAGAGAGCCTTCATTTTCTCCGTTTTCATTAAGGTCTGCTTCAAGCTCCTTTATATAGGCTTCTATGGTCTTGTCATACTCCTGCTCTATATCCACAAAATCAACGATATAGCCATACTTATAAATCTTTCCATTTGGAGACTTATAGGGTCTATTCACTCTTGATATAGTCTGCAAAAGTGACTGTGCATGTGGACCTCTAAGAAGATACATCTTTTTAAGGCGTTTCACATCATAGCCTGTGGTAAGCATAAAATTTACCACCAGAATATCAGGGGCAAGCGTTTCTCTAAAGTCCATTTGATTATTTTTATTAATTTGTTTCTGCCTCGGATCGTCTGAATCTGTGATAACAAGTCCAGTAATTAGCTTGGAATTATCTTTGAACCACTGATGAACCTTTTTCGCTTGTGGATTCGTTCTGCATACAATCATTCCGCCGATAGATGCATCTGAGTTCTGAAGCCTGAAATTGACAAAATCTCTTTCAATAAACTCTCCCAGAGCCTTTACATAAGCATCTGATTCATAGACATCTTTATCCTCAAGCTGTTTATCCTCTATTTCCAGATTCTTTTTGATTTCTGATTTTGCTACTGTATCAATATCTTCCTTTTTGATTCTTAGCGTATATCCATCAGCTATTGACTTATCATAAAAATACTTATGGATATAGTCTCCAAACTTTAAATTAGAACGCTCTTTTTTAGAGAGTAAGGGAGTGCCAGTAAGAGCGATATAAACAGCATCCAAGTCACAGATCATAAGGTTTTTAAAAAATTCTCCTGTAGATGAATAGCTTCTATGCGCTTCATCAACAAAGAAGATACGTTGTACTTTTGCATTATAATCATTCTTCGTTTCCGGCATCTTCCCTTCAAATTTCTGTATATTTACCACACAGATTTCACCGATAGACTTGCTGCCTACATCCGTTGATAACGGCTTATTCAGTTCCTTGCTAAAAGCTGCCTTATTCTCACAATTAACTGTATTAAGTCCTCTATTGGTAAACTCAATACTGGCTTGTGTAAGCAGATCGAGCCTGTCCACCACAAAGAAAAATCTTGTACTGATGTTTTTCCTTGCATAATAATCCCTAATGACACGATTAGAAAAGGCTGCTATCGCTGTTTTCCCAGAGCCTTGTGTATGCCAGATAATGCCGCCCTTACCGCCTGATTCTAGTCTTTCAATAATTTTTCTGGCAGCAAAAAACTGAGGGTAACGCATAATATGTTTCTCTGGAATCTGACTGCTTATAAACATAATTCCATACTGTAGGAAATACAAGAATCTTTCCTTATCAAATACGGAAGTCACAAAACTATTACAAGGAGTTGTTGCCTTTAAATTCTCGGCAAACTCTGGAGTATCCGTTTCTGCTGGATTATAACCGCAGTCTTTCATTACATATTTGATAGTATCCATATCAATTTTTCTATACAGATATGTCAAATGATACTGTTCATTATCTTCTCTGAAAAATGAAAAGCTGGTATTATTCCCATTTGGTGTTGTATAGAATGAGCCAGCCTTTACATCTTCCGCATCGTCATCCTCTTCATACTCCATATTATTAGAAAAAGAAACAAGCTGAATAAGATTGAAGAATTTCCTATAATCCGGATTCTGCAGCCTCCTGTTTATCATTCTGTCAAATTCTTTTTGTATGCCACCGTCATTATTTGGCTTTTTAACTTCCAAAAATGCAAGGGGCATTCCATTAATAAGAATATTTATATCTGATCTGAAGGAGCCTTCCCCTGTTCCTTCTACTACACTGAATGGTAATTCATCTACGACAGCAAAATCATTCTTAGAAATATCTTCAAAATCAATGAGCTTTACCTTGTCTTTTGGATCAATGAGCCAATTATAAAATTCTTTTCCCAGGTCATTATTTTTCAGGGCATTATGAATGTCTGTAATAATACTTTTCATCTCATCATAGGTAAACTTCCTGCCATTGATGGTTTCAAGCGCAGGCTTGAACCTGTTTACAAAAATTTTTGTATTGAAATCTATATCAATATCATCTGCTTTAAGTGACTGATAATTATAGCCCAGTCTTAGGAATTGAATTGTGGCTGGAATCTTTACTCTGGTATCTTCATTAAATACTGTCATATATTCTATTTCTCCTATCTCATCTTCAAGTTTTTCCATATCTTTTATAATGACAATCGTCTTTTCCGTAAGCTCATACTTTCCTCTTTTTCCCTCAATCGGAAGCAATAAATTATCATCTTTTAGCTGTTTCAATATTTTTATATCTATTGTATTTCAAACTTGGCTTTCAGACAATCCCTTTTACAAAATAAAAATTTGTCGGGGCTATCCAATAAAGCAAAAAACGGCATCCCCTATGGATGCCGAAAAAAAACTTGGTTTTATGTCTATTTGACATTTCAGTGTCCTTCACTAACCATGAAAAAACCTCGTGACTAAGAAGGCATTTAGAGCATATTTCACCCTTTATCTATAGGTTTTTCCAACTTGTCCCTTTCTCCACTGAGGGGAATGCTTCTTAAAACCTAAACTTATGAATCCCATAAATCGGAATCGTAATTGTATTACCCGCTTTCCCTCCACAGGTATTGCCCTTTGCGTACAGCACATAATCAGCCTTTTTCTTTTCTAAGACTTCCGATGCAGTCTTCCCGCTGTTTTTGCCGGATTTTACTTCTATGGCATATGTCCTTTCCGATTCCAGCTCTTTTACATAAAAATCAATTTCACCATTACCCAAAGTTGCAAAAGCGGGGGTTTCCAGTGCAATTTCGCTGGGGTGTGCAATCCGGCGCTTCAGATCCAGATAAACAAAATTTTCATTTATAATACCGGATATGGCCGCTTTGGGAACGCCGGCCTTTGTCAGGAAATAATTTGCAAGCCCGATATCCATAAAGTAGCATCTGGCTTTTGCCTTATAATCCAAAATGCTGCATTCCGGCAGCTTTCCCGCAAATCCTATGATCCCGGAGCTGTATAGCCAATCAATTGCCCTGTTTACCGAGGCCTTCGTTATATTACTGGAATAATCTTTTACAACAATACCTTGCAGCTCTTCACTGAAACTGTTCTCGTCGAAACCTTTCTTCTCTTTGGCCAGAATACGCGCAACACCAGAGAACAGGTTTTCATAAACCGTAATGTCCAATATGTCCTCAAAATACCTCCTGCTTTCATTGGTAAAAAGGCGAATGATCTTAATCAGTTCTGCCTGGCAGTCTTTTACAGGCGCATTTTCCAAATATTTCAGAACAACACCCGGATATCCGCCAATCACGCAGTAATCGTTGTATAATGTTTGCAGTTCCCCATAAACTTCTGTATCACTCTCCCCATAAAGACTCATCTATCTTCCTTTTCCATTTCTTTTTCATTTCTTTTTCCAGCACTGTGTTATATAATGCAATATTATCTATCATCTGCTGAACCCTGTCACTTCCCATGATCTGAAGGACACATTGCTCCATTTTTTGCAAAGGCGCCAGCAGTTCATTGGAATAAGCTGTTCCCTTCTCTGTTAAAGAGATCTGCTTTTCCCGGCGGTCTTCGCTGCCGGGAAATAATTCGATATACCCTTTATCTTTCAAAGATTTAATCACGCTGTTAACTGTCTGCTTGGTTAGTCCTGTATAGATACATATTTTTTTCTGTGTCATAGCTTCTTGTCCGTCCAGAGCATACAGGACAAACAGCAGGTAGTAATTGATATTTTTTGAAGCAGCCCAAGAGCTGTATAATCCGTTTGCCTGTCCCCATGCGCCCCACAGTTTCTTTCCCTCTGCCTGCATACCGATACCCCCTGGTTTTGTCTTATTCAATACTATTATAGTATTTACAGATACTTTTATCAATAACATATTTTTTACCAAAGGTCTTCGTTTCCATGAGGTAATTATTCATTAGATACTATATCATAAAGCCTCTTTTTGGAACAATCCGGAGTCTCCTGTAAGGCTATGGATAATTCTTCGCTTAGCATTCGCTCAGCTAACCTATAAAAATTTAAATCCACCTGTCCCAATTTCTTTCCGCTTTTATTCACTAACTTTTCTTTCTGGCGTATCTCCTTAAACAACCTCAAATATCCATTGATATCTTGAGCAGCAATCAATTCCTGGTAATAAGCTTTCAACAGATTCTGTTTTTTGAAACAGGAGACTTTCACTTCCATGTTTTTCAAATAATTAAGATACCAAAGGGCTTCTTCTCTGGTAATGACATTTCTCATAATTGTGCTGGTATCGACAGACACATAAATCCTTGCATTGCTGGTGGTATAAGATGGGCGCAATGTATAATATTCTTTTTGAGAATTCTCAATAAAACTTAAGGTTCCAATTGCTTCTACCCTGCAAATACCGGAATTGCTGTACATAACATACTGTCCGATACAAAACATAATCTTATCCCTCCTTTTTGCTGTACTGGCACGCGCCGCTGCACGTCCCCGAAGCATTTTCCTACTGTGACACATAAAGCATACGCCCGATTCACTATGTAAATCGGACGCATATCATTTGAAATTCGGTTAAATAGCCAAAATGGATTTTCATGTTTTATGATGAACGTTCAGTCAAGGTAATCGCCTGTGGGCTGCCGGTTATTCTGTCGTTTTAGCTTGACAATTATGGATCCATCACTTTGTTCTGATTCCTCTAAGATTTTAAATTGCGTCCCCCGGCGGTTCAGCAAATCTTTATATGTTTCATACTCTTTTTTTACCTGCTGTTTGCTAAAATCAGAGGGACAGCCATCCTTAGACTGAAAGCATATCGTCTGCAATAAACAGGCGGCTTTGATTCTCTTCATGATAACAATCTCCTTTCGCTTTTATGAAACTATTTTATCATAAAATTGCATAAATTTTCAAAGGAGATATTACACAAAAATTACGCCTTGCACAGGGGTAAAAATGCCCAGTAAATTAATCCTTTTTGCGTCCATAAGCGGCCGCTTCCTCCGCCGCCATACTCAGCTCTTCGTCTGGTTGGAAAGAATACGTTACCGCCTTATATTCCGGTCTGGTTTCCGGCAGTATCATGTCTGCATAATCTGTCCAAAGCTCACATTGGCTGATTACGGTACTGATAGCAAACTCATAGTTTTCAGGCGGATAATCATACTTTTTCAGCAATCGCTTCACCATCTTACGCATAGCTGCTCTGGCAGTTTCTTTTTTCTGCCAATCAATGGTGCGGTTTCTGCGAAGCATTTCTGTCAGTTCTTTCGTAAGGGCCACAAGTTGGTCATTCTCATAGAAATCCTTGATGTGTTCCGGTTTCGTAAGGGCATCGTAGAAAGCCAGCTCTTCCTGTGACAGCCCTAATATTTGTCCATTTTGATAGAGATTTGCAATCTCTTTTGCTGTTTCCAGAAGCTCTTTGATAACCTCTTCATTGGTAATTAGGCCATTGTAATACGTATTCATCAGCTGGGCAATCTTCTCAGAAAATTTCTGAGACTGTACCACATTGGTGCGCTTATACAGGGATACCTGCTCTGCCATTAGCTTTTTCAGGATTTCAACTGCAATATTCTTTTCCTTCATCCGGGAGATTTCTTCCAGCACCGCCGGGTCAAACAAACTGAAATTTTCTCCGCCGGTTTTACTGCTGTCGAACAGGTTGATGACGCCTTCGCTTTGAACCGCTGCCTTTAACAGCTCATTAATCTGCTGGTTGATCTCTTTTAGGGAAAGTGTCTTTCCACCGCTGCCGCCATAAGTAATTTTAATCGCTGTAGAACGCACTGCCTCCATATAAGCCGCCTCGTGCCGCTCCTTCTCCGTTGTCATACTGGAGCAGAGAGAATGGGACTGTTTCAAAAGCATGGCTTCCTTTAGAAACAGTTTCTTTCGGTCCGGTGCTTTTGCGTCCAGCACAAAATTTACGCCGCTGGTAATAAGCTTCGCCATGGTAAGCGGCGAACCGTCCATAAAGCCGCTAAAATCAAACCCATGTAATAGATCTTTACAGACCTGCAGTTTTTCCTGAAATTTGGGGTAGGCAACTTTGGCGATATTCATATCGCCATATCTGGACTGGTCACGTTTTGTATATTCTCTCATTGCTGCTTTCAGTGCTGAAGCAATCCCTACATAGTCAATGATAAGTCCGCCTTCCTTGTCTTTAAATACACGGTTAACCCGGGCAATGGCCTGCATCAGGTTGTAGCCATGCATTGGTTTATATACATACATGGTGGCCAGGGACGGGACATCAAATCCGGTCAGCCACATATCCACCACAATGGCAATCTTCATGGGATCCTCGTTATCTTTAAATTTTCTGGCAAGTTCCTCCTTGTAAGATTTTGTCCCAATAATCTCTTTCCAATCCTCTGGATCATTGTTACCGCCAGTCATGACAACGCCAACTTTTTCCTTCCACTCAGGGCGTATTTCCAGGATACGGCGGTAAATCTTCATGGCAATAGAACGCGAATAAGCTACTATCATGGCTTTACCAGTAAGAAGTCCTGCCCGGTATTTTTCATAGTGCTCTACAATATCCTCACATAGAGATTCAATGGTTGCGTCCGCGCCCAAAACACTTTCCATCTGGCCCAGCATCTTTTTACTTTTTTCAACCGTTGCCGCATCGGATTGCTGCTCCAACATGTCGTAGGTAGAGTCAATCAGGGCCAGGGTGTTTGAATCCAGTTTCAGGTATACTACACGGCTCTCGTAATAGACCGGGCGAGTGGCTCCGTCCTCCACGGCCTGTGTCATATCGTAAATATCAATATAGTTTCCGAATACTTCCCGGGTATTTCTGTCTTTTGATGAAATCGGAGTTCCGGTAAAACCGATGAAGGTGGCATTGGGCAGGGCGTCATGGATAATACGGGCATTGCCAATCACCGTGTGCGCTTCTTTTTCGCCCAGTTCATTCTCCCTCATAATGATCTTTTCATCAAAGCCATATTGGCCGCGATGGGCTTCATCTGCCATAACAACAATATTCCGGCGTTCTGACAGCGGCCCCTCACCGCGCTCAAATTTGAACATCGTAGTGAAAATAATGCCGTTGGCGCTGCGTCCATTTAGCAGAGATTTCAAATGTTCTTTGCTCTCAGCCTGAACCGGAGTCTGCCGCAGGAAATCCGCGCATTGGGAAAACTGGGTATAAAGCTGATCGTCCAGATCGATTCTGTCTGTCATAACTACGATGGTGGGGCTGTTCAGCGCATCCTGCAATAAATGAGCATAAAACACCATGGACAGGGACTTTCCGGATCCTTGCGTATGCCAGAATACGCCGCCTTTTCCATCTGTGGCCGTGGCAATCCTGGCCTTTTCAATCGCCTTCTTAACGGCAAAATACTGATGGTATCCTGCAAGCACCTTGAAACGTCCCTGCCCGCTTCCGGAAAAAAGGATAAAATTTTTCAGAATATCCAGCAACCGCTCCTTCTGGAACATTCCTTCATAAAAAGTGTCAAATGAAGCATAAGATGTGTCTTCATAATTACCGTCTTTTGCTTTCCATTCCATAAAGCGATCCAGGCCAGAGGTGATGGTTCCTGCCTTATTTATAGAAAGGTCGCTGATAACGCAGATGGCATTATAATAAAATATAGAAGGGATGTCCTGCATATAATTCCGGATCTGGTTATACGCATTTTCCACGTCCGCTTCATCCTTAGACGGACTTTTCAGCTCCATCAGTACCAGCGGTAACCCATTGATAAAAATGATAATGTCCGGGCGGCGGTTATTGCCGTTTTCCAGGAAGGTAAATTGATTCACCACATAGAAGGTATTATTTTTTGCTTTCCCATAATCAATCAGATGTACAATAGAGGAACGTTCTTCCCCTTTTATGAAAAGTTTAACCGTGATGCCGTTCTGTAAGTAGTCCATGAATATAATATTCTTCTGAAGCAGGCTTCCAGCATCCAGGTTTCTTAATTTTGAAATGGCCTCATTCACGGCTTCTACAGGCAGACTGCGGTTAATACGCACCATACTGTCCCGAAGAGCAGTGTCCAGAAAAGGACTAGAGTAGTCCCTGTCTAAATCCGGAGCGTAAAGGTGAGTATAACCCATGTTCTCAAACAGCTCTATAATAGCATGTTCATATGTATCTTCCGTAAATAAACCTGGCATGTTTGGCCTCCTGTTTTGTTTATACGATTCGTATAAACAATTTTATATATAAGCTAATCCTCTAGCATGGAAGCAATGGCAGCCTTTGCATTATCAAAAGGCCCATTCAGATTTCTACAGAATCTGCTGTCGTAGATAGCTTGTTGAAGAGAATTCGGGATTGTTTTATATTGTTCGGAAAATAGTATGCCCGCATTTTCTACAGATACATTCAAAAAATTAAGGATCGCTGTTGATGTGTCCAAGCCGAGGCTGGAAAATAATGTGTCAGCCTGCTTTTTCAGAGCGTCATCAATATAAATGTGTAATACAGCCATATTACGTATGCCTCCATTGATTTTATCAATTATAATTGAAACGTTGCCATCTTTTCAATATCATATTGTCATTTTTATTTTGAATAAACAGCATCATTTCTTGAAAGAAGATAAACACAATACTGATTCATACTGATGCCTTCCCTTTTGGAGTGCTCTGCCAATAAACGATGCAAGCTACGAGGTAATCTCAGTTTAAACTGACCAGAATAATCTTCCAAGCTGTCTGGTTCATTAATCTTAATTCCTTCTTCAAGTGCGGCTTCAATCCATTCTCTCTTAGCATCCAATGCATTTGCCGCCGCTTTTTCTATTGTTTCACCACAGGTAATACATCCCGGCAGATCAGGGTAAGAAACCACAAAACCGCCTTCCTCCTTATCCTCCACAATCTCCATCCGATAAGACATTGCCATGTAGTCATTCAGCGTTTTCATCGTTTCTTTCCTCACTCTTTCTTTTGCACTAAATATAATTTAGAAAATGAGCTGCCAAACGTAGCCCAATGGGAATTGTAGGATTCGAACCTACGGCGTCTTCATGTCATATTAATTTTTACTTTCTCACATGCTCCTGCATACTTTTGTACAAATTTCCAGAACTGCCCGTACCCACCATAATACTTTTTACAGTTGTTATTATTGTCATAATTGTACCTCCTGATATTATGAATCTATACTGCCATCCATTTTTTAACTTATGAGAATACATGACAGAACAACATGAGAAAGCGCAAATTAATACTCCTAGCCATGACTATGTAATTATCTAAATTTTGATTCCTAATTGCCTCATCATATAATACAAGTTATTCGTCCTAACTCCAAATTTCTTCGCTACATCTGGTATTTTAGCATTTCTATTTGGATTCTTTACACTTAATCCACCTGATGGTACTTCTGCCGTAATAATTGTATAATCATTTACAGCCGCCACTGCAACCAACCAAGGGTCTGCAACATCTCCATTAGCCCATGTTTGTAGTGCTTGTTCTTTGTATAAGCCACACATTTGTATATATTGTAAAACCTCTTGATACTTACCAATAATTTCTGGTGATATATGATTACAGATAACAAATCCTGCTTGTCCGCTTATCCAATCAGCCAAATCATCCTCGCCTTTATCAATTTCTGCTTTGACTATATCAAGCAGTACTAATCTTCCCGAACTCGTACACTTTGATATTTCTTCCCAATAGGCCGGAACTAAATCAAACGCATAATACTGCCTATATGGTGTCATAAATGAATTGGAGTCAATTAAAAATTTTTCTACCATTCCACCCCTCCAAGACGCTGTGCCACCTCGGAAAATGTCTTGCGGCTGGTATTAGTCAAACGATAGGCTTCTGTATAAGTAGTCCTTCCCATATTAATACTTTCACACAACGCCCTAATCAGACATCCATCCAAGCGAGATTCCATTGTATTATAGTAATTACCACCATCGGTTTGTTTATTTTCTTTCATCTGTTTGTAATTTTTGATTGCGGTGTTTGCTACCTCATCGTATATATTCTGCTCTATCTTCTTACAATCAATGGCTTTTCTTGCTATAACAGTCTCTCCACAACGAAAATATTTTGCCAATTCTGTAATCTTTTCAAATATTTCCATATCATACATACCCCATTTGTTTAAAAATGCATTCGTGGGTACTATTAATTCTCCTGCCACAGCATTACATATCACCTCTATATCACTTACGTCAGATATTCGACTTTGTCTATCATTAAATAAATCATCTCTACCTAACCAGATATGGACAATTTCATGCAATATAGAAAATAGTCTGGCGCCATTAGAATCTGCTGTATTGATGAAAATAAGCGGAGCCCAATCATCCACCAATGCAAATGCTCTAAATTCATCTACGTCCAATGCACGGTGAGTATTTTTGCCAACAATACCACTCATCATGACAACAACGCCACATACCTCCAATTGTCTTCTAATATAATTGAAAGCTTCTCTAGCATCTTTACTTTTCTCATACCAAGCATCATCAAACTCTAAGTCCCTGCGTATTCTATTAACAATAACATTAACCTCATGAATGCCTCTCATACAACCGACAATTGATAACTTATCAAATCCTAAATCCTGTCTATATGTTTTCATCCAATCTTGGATATTCTCCATCTCATGAATGGTATCAACTAAATTGCGACTAGGATTTGCTAGTTGAATACTATCAACAGTTCGATACTCTAATAAATCAATCTGCTCCACGGGCGGAGTCTGCAGGAAAAAATATCCTAGCGGAATATTGGCTTTCTTACTAAAATCCTCTATCTGATTGAAAGTCGGCTTTTTTGTACCATCAAGCCACTTTGTTATATTATTCATCAGTTTGTCACCCAGTTTATCTTCTTGTGTCTGGCTTAAAGCCCAGTTAATTATTTCAGAGCAAATATTCACATTCACTGTTGGCATAGTACAACCTCCTTCCATCAAATCTTCCTATTATGATTATATCAAATATATACGAAATGCGAACCATATTTTGATAAAAATTTCCATCTTGCAAAGTAAGCATAGATACTTGCTTTTGGATTCTTCATAAACTGTTGTGCCCACATGGAAGATGTATTCGTGGTAAAATAAAAACAATTCCCCTCATTCATACCAGTGTACCTCCATTTTTAAGTCAAATCAACAACATATCCTCAAGAGCATCCTCTATAGATAAGGTATGTTCAATATCATAACGCTCTTTTAAAAACTCTATTGCTTTATATTCAAGCAAAAATTGAAAGGCTTCTTTTATCTCCAAATTATACTTTTGTACGAACTCGTTGATGCAGAACACTGTATAGTTTATTTAGCTTCTTTTTGTATCCATAATTCTCCTCATGTTAGTTTTTGAGGTAAACGATAATTTAGAGCAGCAGGCACGAGAAATCGTAAAACAGTGGATTTCTGCAAATACTGATGACTATGAAATATTATCTCTTTTAGACACTGCTTCAATTAATCCTGATACATATTCTCTGAAGGAAGAATGGGAATATGTAAACTATCTTGATACAAGCAACATAACTGACGGCTGTATAGCAGAAATCCAATGCATTATTACTTCTTCTGAGAAGTTACCGAGTCGTGCAAGAAGGAAATTAGCTCCAAATGACATAGTGTTTTCAACAGTACGACCTAACCAAAGACATTTTGGTATCATAAGTGAACCTTTGCCCAATATGCTTTGCTCAACCGGTTTTGCGGTAATACGGAAGAAGAACCCTTTAGTCTGCAATGAACTTATCTATTTGTGTTTAACTGAAAACAAGTTCATCGAGGAAATGCAACAATTAGCAGAACAAAGCACTTCTACTTTTCCTTCGATAAAACCCTCTGACTTAGGTGCATGCGAAATACCTTGTCCAAAAAATAATTCGTCTCTGGGCCTTACCGAGAAGTTGAAATCTATGTTTGCTCTTATTGCTGCGAATCAACGAGAAAGTTCCTATTTGGCTGATATGCGCGATGCCTTGCTGCCTAAACTCATAGAAGAAATTGATGTGTCCAGCATCCAGCTCTAAGCCGCCAATTTATCGAAAATGATTGATAGCTACTTGCTAATTTGCTATAATACCGTTATGGGTACTGCCATAACGGTAGGCGGTTAGTCCTTCTACAGAGAACTGTGATCTCTGATTACATAGATATCTGCTTGCGGAAATCTTACTAAGGAGGACATTGCGTATGCTCACCATCGAAGGCTTAATTGCGGTCATTAGTTTATGTGTGGCTTGTTTTGGTCTTGGCTATTCGATTGGTAAGG
>ERZ808046.98-NODE-98-length-118934-cov-7.343640_pt1 | contig 118934 bp, 102 predicted proteins | sample MGYA00380196_ERZ808046 | MGnify/ENA primary metagenome ERZ808046 (study PRJEB31490, sample SAMN06133421) | mouse gut metagenome | isolation source: Z6_2 | host: mice | place: China: Chengdu | collected 2015-05 ...
CTCACACGCCCCTCGCGGGACGTGACATTCCGATCGGTGTGTCGAATGTAAATCCACTCAATTTCTACTCACACGCCCCTCGCGGGACGTGACTTTCACAATCGGAAAGCAGGAGTCCCAGAACTACAATTTCTACTCACACGCCCCTCGCGGGACGTGACCGCAACATTTTGTAGACATGTTCTATCACACCACAAGATACGAGAGGGACGGACTATTTCATAGTTAAATTTCTTTAAAAAACAAAAATTTTATACTAATAAATCTAAATATTCAGGCGAACCTGTCTGCGTTTATTGACTCACTAACACTTCGCCTATTGCTTTACTGAACAACCATATCTATTTTCCCTGTCACAAAGAGAACCGGACGCTGATTCATCCACTGTTCACAGATCCGTCTGTTTTCTGATATGTACAAGCCCTCAAAAAGCTTCCTGCTGTCCATGCGAATATCCAGAAAATCCGCAAGCATACTCATAGTAAGCGTCTTCCCAAATCTTCCTGGCCTGGTAAAAAGCAGGACTTTAAAACTGTCACAAATCAATTCTTCTATGAAACGTGTTTTATCAATAAAAAGTACCAGTTTTTTCACGAAGTTCCTGAAAGCTCTCAATTCCAATCGGCGGCATCACGCGGGCCATGACCATCCCCCTTCCTGACCTGTACAGAAGTCAGATAATAATAACTCCTTCTGAATCATAAGTCTGTTTTGCACCAATATGTTCCACTTTCTTCTTCCAGTCATTTCCAAGATAATAAAACCGCAGACTGTCTTTTTCCGAATCAATCAGCCGTATCAGACGATCCTTCAGTTTCAGAAAAGACGAATAATCCAGATTCGCTTCAAACACAGAATTCTGGACCCGCTGTGCGTGATTTTGACATTCTTTTGCAACTTTACGAAGCCTGGTTTTTCCTGCAGGATCTGTTGTACTTACATCATAACTGATTAATACCATCATGTCTATCACCTACTTCTGCAAAAATGGCGGGTAACTCTCCAGATCTCCTCTTACATATTTTGCAAGAAGATTACTCTGAACATATGGCAGAAGCCCCATGGGAATTTTCTGCTTCAAATACGGATGCACCATGTCACTGCGTTTTTTCTCCTGCCATCGTGCCAGCACTTTTTTTCTTCCTTCTGCATTCAGCCAGACGGCACCCGATATCTGTTTTTCAAAATCGTCTTTCCCAATGATCTGCAGATTCAAAAGTGTAAGCACAAAGCGCTCAGCAATACAGCGTATCTCTTCCACCAGATCGCAGGCAAGAGAACTTCTTCCGCTTCGAAGCGCATGGCAGAAGCCAATATAACTGTCCAGTCCCACTGTCTCAAGCGCAGCTGCAAATTCAACGGTAGCCAGAGTATACACAAAAGACAGTACTGCGTTAACGGGATCCAGCGGAGGATGTTTTGTCCGAAATTCAAAAGTAAATGGAACTTTTTGATTCGTGATCAGTTTTTGAAACACGGAAAAGTATGCCCTTGCACAGTTTCCCTCGATTCCTGTTATTTCTTCCATACTTTTTGCCTGAAATACTTTGTCAATTCCATCTTTCAGTATATTCAGAACATCTGATATCTTTTCGTCCTCCCGCAGTCCGGCATTATCATGAAGACTCCTGCGCAGCAGCTGTCTTGTATTGCTGAATTTCGCAGCCATGGTATTCTGTGCCAGAGCAAGTCCCTGCTCGCGGAAACAGTCAATCTGGGCTACTCTAAGAAAGACATTTCCCTTTGTTTCCCCGCATACTTTGGCAAGAAATTTCCCCTGGGGCGAAATAAAATTGATGGGTATGGTCTTTCCAACACATTTTCCCATCAGAGCCGGAGAACACCCCACATAGTTAAAACACACCACATTTTCAATATTTTCAAAAGGAATCCGAAGCTTCTCGGTCCCGTCGATTTTGCAGACCAGATTTTCTCCATCCAGTGTCAAATATGCCTGTTCATTTGTAACATAAATTGTATTCAACAGTTTTCTCATCTTTTATATTTCCATTTTCCCGATTTTCTCAATCTCTGTCCGAACTGATTCTATCTTTTTTATGGAAGGCATACACAGATCCCGCATGGAGCATCCACCGCACTTCTGTCCTTTTGGAATCGCCGGAATCATTCCCTTTTCCAGGAAATCTCGCATTTCTGCAAGCATCTGCCGCAGCCGCTGATCATATTCCGTAAAATTTTCTTTTACCGGAAGAGGCACCCTCTTTTTCACATCCGCATAATACAATACCGCATCACAGTCGCCGCCGAACACATAATCCACACATATTTTCTGCGCAAACACCTGCATCAGATCTTCTTCATGGTACTCCTTCTTCTTTGGTCTGGTTGGCTTATATTCTACAATGCAGATCTGACAGGATGCTTTGCGTTCATCTATAGAGATCCCCTGACTGTCTTCCGTCAATTCCAGGCAATCTGTCACGCCATACAGGTTATATGCTTCCAGATCATTATATACCGGAACGGAAGTAAATACCTTTCTGCCTCTTGCTGTATAATGTCTTTCTGGATCGTGTACCCGTTCATGCAGCAGATTGGCTTTTGTAACAAAAACGTTTTCTGCCCATGCCCGATCAATTTCCAGAAGCCCCCACCGATGGGGGCAGTACATATAATGCTGAACCGACCGAATCGTGATTTCTGTACTGGTCATAATTTTATAAGAACTTCTACCCCGTCCGGCATCTGATCATCCAGCTTTACTTCATAGTCGGAAAATGCGCGGGGCGGCATCCCTTTTTCTTTCAGCTCTGTCTGAACTTTATCAAACAAAAAATGCGACGGACAGTTTCCAAGTACACTGTCATGACGAAATACATAAAGTCTGCGCATACACATCTTCCCTCTTGCCGCACTGTGATCATGTTCAAACATGTTGATAATGGCCGCCCACAAAAGTTCCAGATCCTCTTCTGACAGATCTGATACTTTGTTCGCAAGGGCAGCGGATACATATCCTTCCGCCCGGTAAAGCGCGTAAGGAATCATGCTTTTGCGGCCCATCTCTGTCTCTCCGGATTCCTGGCGCCCTTCTGTCGTTCTCGCCTGACGCGTAATCGTCACATCCTGAATATTGATTGGAGACAAACTTCTGGCAAAATTAATCTGCACTGGTCCCCGCACAATTCCACATGGATCATCGCCTGTGGACATGACTGCGCCGAACATCCGGACATCATAATAGTTTCTGCACATATAGTCTCTGGCCCGTTTTACCTCATCCGGATTCTTTCCTTTATTTTTCGTCTTCAGACCTTCTGCTTCATATGCTTCTGTAAATTTTGTATTAAGCGCTTTGTCCGGTTTTACAAGAATTTGATATCCAGCTTCCCCTTCTTTGCACAATTCTACATAATTCCGAATCTTTCTTTTCAGACATACATCTGTAATATAGCCGTACCCTGTCTCTGCATCTACCCGGGGAGCATTTCCTGCATCCGGATCTCCATTGGGGTTTCCATTCTCCACATCAAAAAGCATCACAAAATCGTATCTGTTTTTAATTGCCATCTCCATCTTCCTCCGTCTGTTCTTTCTGTTCTGTATCTTTTTTTTCAAAAACACTCTGATATTGCTGATAATATCCAGCAATAAAAAAGCTCTGGTACTGTTGATAATAACCAATCACAAATCTTCCCTGGTCGGTTAAAAGAAGCGTCTCCGGGAATTCTCCTTCCAACTGCCAGGTAATCTCCCCAATCAGTTTATTATAAAACACCGGACCTTTTACCTTGTTCAGATGATTCTGCGCCAGTTTCAAAAGTTTTGGAAATACGATTGCCGGTCTGGACGAAGCTGACGCAAAATAGGCATCTTTAATGGTACGATTCAGTGAGTTTCCGGATGCATCCTGCTGCAGCCTTTCCAAAACCGCAAACAGTCTCCCGCACAAATATGCCGGCGTGTAATTTTCTCTATCCAATGCCACCTTCAATTCCTCCTTTTTGTAATTTCGGTTAATACAGGCTTTGATGATCCCCGCCCGTACTTCATTTACTTTTTTGTCTGTATCTGTTTTCACACGGCGTACCGTTGTCTCCAGCAATGCCTCTGGGTACCTGCTTCCATAGATCACTGCTTCGAACAACTTGGTAAGCAGTGCCGGATTCACTGTATCATGGCTGCTTTTAGGTGAAACCAGCTCCATTTTTATCCTTGCAATGGACAACGGCCGGACCGTTTCTGACACCTGCATTTCTTCCTGAAACTTTGCAACGTTCCACAGAATATCTGCATATCTTTTCCGATAAATAAATTTCACCGCAAGCCGGGACGAATTTGGCTTCAACCCCACCATATAAAAATCAATATCCGGCTGGATACAATCCGTCGAACAGAGCCTGTCCCATATGATTTTGCCCTTTCTTGCATCTTCCAGAAGGTTTTTCAGCATCTGTTCTGTCTGTTCTGTGTTCATTTGTTCGGACTGCCCACACAACATGGCCATAAGAACATCTTCACAGGTTTCCTCCGGGTTCATCGCCCAGAACACGATCGTCATATCGTCCATGAGTATTTTGTGACTCCTGGTTTCCAGCAGATAGTTCAGCGCTTCGGTATATTTTTGCATGATCCGGCTTGAAATGCTGCTGTTGTAGGACTGTTCCTTTCCATAAGAATTTTCCGACGGATTATTAAATCCAACCAGCACCGTGCCTGTGACCAGTCCCCCATAGACACCTTTCACTTTACTGTGAATTCTGGCAATAGGCGCCGGAATTCCGCTGACTGCACACTGAGAGATATAAGCATCTTCTCCTTCTTCTCCCCGCTGCCGGTACCATTCTTCCCATCTTTTCTTCACCTGCACATCGTTCTGCAGCAGCTGATCCGGATAACCGGTCAGACAAAATGCATAACTGGATTTATCGTATTCCTTCCCCAGTCCAAGAAGACAGGAATTCTGCGTCTCTTCCTCCGGATTCCAGTTTTGTAAAAACTGCCTGTATGCCTGTATCACCGGAGAATCCAGGCCTTCCAGAAATTCCAGATTTGTTTTTACAAATGCATTATGGGACTTTTTCGCTTTTTGAGTCCGGTCTTCCGGTGATAATATTTCTTTATTACAATTCAGGCCAAACAGATACAGTGGCCGATGCTCTATGACATTGGCGTCAATTCCGGGTTTTTCCGTCCTCTTCGGCATCACCATATTCCGCGGATTCCACACCTCTTTGATCTTTCCTTTTGCGGCTCTCTGTTCTGTCCGGACTTTACATGACAGAATCGCATCAATCCGTCCTTCTTCTGTCAGACAAACTATATAATGAATCTTCACATTGGAATACCCTTCCGGAAGAACTTTTCCCGCTTTCGCAAGGATATCATAATAGCCGGATAACGCATGGATCAGCATCTTAATTCCTCCCTGTATTTTTTCACGTCGATGATTCCTCTCACCATATGAGGCCTGTAGTAAACAGTAGACGCCTTGTCGGAAAATCTGGGATTTTCCCAGTCATCATTCACCGGTTTTCCTTTGTCAGCAAAGGCAACCCGGTAACTCATATAGCCAAGATCCATATCCCCCATATCCAGTATCTCACTGCTGATTCCCTCTGTATCGAACTCTTCTACCAGTTCCAGTCGCCTGACCGGAAATTCGCTGCATCCGAGGCAGGGAGTGCGGAAATACTGGCCTTTCTCCAGACGCCTTTTCAGAATATGAAAATGTTTCATTTCCGACTCATCTTCTTTTTCATTTTTCAGTCCAGTCAGTTCAAAATGAAATGCAATCCCATATTTTACATCTTTCAGTACCATGGATGCCCGCTGACTCCGACTTTCTGATGTATAGATACAGGGATCTCCGCCCTTTCCGTTCATCCGGCTTTTCACTGCGCTGTACAGAACCTTATCCTTGACCTCGTTTCTCCGGATATTGATAAAATCAATGGGATGGAATACAACGATCCGGTCAATCACGTAACGGATCGCAGGCTTCCAGTAAACACTTTTCAGCATCCCCTCCAGTGCGCCCGGCGGAGGAACGTCATAACTGACCCGTTCCACTTTTAACTCCGGCCTTGTAAAACACGCGTAATCTCCCTCTGCGATGATCTTAAATCCATAGCTCACATTCTCTCACCCCTTATTCGTTTTTGTCAGTTCTCATTCAACCAGATAATCAGTTGCCTCAAACGAAATTCCTGTATCCTTATCATAATAATCCGGATTCGTAAGACAGTAGATTCCTGATCCCCAGTCCTCTGCCGCATGCTGACGCACCAGGTCGTCCAGCTCCCGCCGGTATACGGAACAGGCATAGAGCTGCAGCTCTCTTTCGGGAACCACCCCGGTATACTGCAGCTTTTTCACCAGCTCTCTACTTTTATCATCCTGCGGCACTATCAGAGACATTGTCTTCGCGTCGATAGGCTCAAAATGTTCTGCATAGGTCCGGAACGGAATGGACTGGATGTGCGTACACTCCTGTGTAATTGTATTTTTTTGAATTTCCTCACTTTTCATCCGGAACAGACGGTCGTAATATTCCCCAATGCTTTCCTGACAGGAAATATCCTCATATCTCGCCAGCATCCCTTTTACAATATTTTCCTGCTCGCCTCCGGACGCTTTTTTCAAATCATCTGCAAATTCAAATATAAATACTTCCGCATCCGTTCTCTTTCCTTCCCGGTTACATCTTCCGCCTGCCTGCAGAATACTGTCCAGCCCTGTCAGTTCCCGAAACACCGCATGAACGTCCAGATCCACTCCGGCCTCGATCAGCGAGGTGGATATAATCGTAATTCTGCGTTCTTCCGGAACTTCTGCCCCATCCGGAAACTCCTTTTCCAGACGCTGCAGTTCTTCTTTAATCTCTTTTAACACTCTTTTTCGATCCAGAGAAGTCATATAGGTAGAAAGATGATATTTTCTTCCCGCGCACATCTGATACAGTTTTCTGGCTGCCGCTTTCCGATTTACGATCAGAAGACTGGAAGGATGCTGTACCGCTTTCTGCAAAAGCGTCTCTTCCGGCATTTCCCCCAAATGCACATACCGGCATTTTTTAAATTCAGAAAACAGCGAAATGTCTGTGATCAGCTCCTTCATCGAACTGTCCGGCAAAGCATACTGCTTCATTAACCCGGCAAAGTCGGGCATGGTTGCGGTCAGAAATACCGCTTCACTGTTCAAATACTTCGTAATATATGCAATCGCCCGCAGACAGGGCTGCAGATACTCCACCGGCATCAGATGGGCCTCGTCAAAGACGAGAATGCTGTCTGCCATATGGTGCAGTTTGCGCAGTTTTCCTCTTTTGTTGGCGTAAATGGATTCAAAAAACTGTACGGCAGTCGTAATGATCAGCGGCGCATCCCAGTTTTCCGATGCACATTTTGCCGCCTGCCGGTAATCCTCATCGTAATCGTCACTATCGTAGGAAAATGTCGACTGGTGTCGCAGAATCTGTGCCTCTTTGCCAAATAACGATTCCAGAACGTCCGCTGTCTGATCTATGATGCTGTTGTACGGAATCACATAGATTATGCGTTTTTTCTCTTTCCGGATGGCTCTCTCCAGAGCAAATTTCACACTGCACAGCGTCTTTCCGCTTCCTGTTGGCATATTCATTAAATATATTTCCGCATCCTGTTCTGTTTTCTCAAATACCTGTTTTTGAAGGAGCGCCCTGGCTTTCTGCAGTCCAGTACTACATACAAAAGAATCCAGGCGGGCATTTACCTTTTCCAGGCAATCATGAAAATCTGCATTCAGCTTCCCGGCCGCATTCCCACCGCAAAACGCCGCCGTGTCCAGCGAATCCGCATCCGTCAGGCAGGAAAAGCAGTAGCGGGTCAGGAATGCAAATTTGTCAGTCAGCAGCGACTGGTCCTGCCCGCAGTCTTTTAACAAGTACTGCACAAACGCCTGCCGATCCGGACATGGCAGAGAAAGTTCTTCCCTGTAGACGCTGTAATCTTCGGTTTCACGCTTCAGTCTCCCGCACAGAGTCGACTGATTCGGTGTATCATTGTACGCGCCGCCGTCCGGAATTCCGCTGTGATGCCCGGCAATGCAGTATTCCATAAGCAGCCCGAGGGCATCCGGATACTGCTTTTTTGCCTCCAGCGCTCCGCAGATGGAATGTTCCACCTGAACAGAAGCCCCGTCAATTCGTTTCTGAAAGGACGGCTGATATTTGCCAATATCATGGAGCATTCCCATCGCACACATAAGCTCTCCAAGCGGTGGGACCGCAAACTGCGCGCACAGACGTGCTGTATTCTCGCTGTGTTCTTTTATTGTCTGGACCGCAGCTGTTTTTTCATTGATGTGCGCTTTGTACAATCTGCTCATTTGATTTCCTCTTTTTTCTCTCTTTTGTAAAATAATACCATATATTTCTAATTATTGCAATATTTTTCTTTATTTAGTTTATTGGTCCATTTTCTCAAAAAAAGAGTAAAACAATTTGTCATAAACCATCTTACAACAAATCATTTTACTCCTTTGAAAAACAACCGTTTTTCTACCATTAAACAAAATAATTTCTACTCACGCATTCCTATGCGGTCTCTAACACCTGTTTAGGTATTCAAAGTCTATCATAACATTTTCTCTTTGTCCAGCCTCTGATCGATCTGTTAAAATAAGATTTTGTTTAAATGTGACCACGTCACAGACTCCGCCCCGTTTTTCGGTTATACTAAGATTACAAAAGAGAACAGGAAGGTACAGACATATGGGATTTTTCAATTTTATAAAAGGGCCCGACATCAACCAGGGCATTCAGGACTGTCAGCAGACATCCGGCGCTGTTCTTCTGGACGTGCGCACGCCTCAGGAGTACACTGAGGGACATATTCCCGGCAGCAAAAACATTCCGCTTGCGTCACTAGCTCACGCAGGCGCCGTCACTTTTCAGAAAGACACTCCGCTTTTCGTATACTGCTATTCCGGGGGCAGAAGCCGCCAGGCTGCAGACATACTGAAAGGTATGGGATATACAAATGTAAAGAATCTTGGAGGCATTGCCTCCTACACAGGAAAGGTGGAAAAATAACATGAAAATTGTGATTGTAGGCGGCGTGGCCGGCGGAGCGACCGCCGCTGCAAGAATTCGCCGGCTGGACGAACAGGCAGAGATCATCGTTTTTGAGCGCTCCGGATTTGTCTCCTACGCAAACTGCGGACTGCCTTATTATATTGGAGAGGTCATCACCCATAAGAACCATCTGACCCTCCAGACCCCGGAAAGCTTTTTCTCCAGATTCCAGGTGACCATGAAAGTGCATCATGAAATCACTGCCATTCATCCAGAGAAGAATACGGTTTCGGTGAAAAATCTGGAAACCGGCGGGGAATTTGAAGAAAGCTATGACAAGCTGCTTTTATCTCCCGGAGCAAAGCCGACGCAGCCTTCGATCCCCGGCACGGACATTGTCAGCCTCTTTACTCTCCGGACCGTGGAAGATACCCTGCGCATCAAAGAATACATCGATCAGAATCACCCCAAATCCGCAGTGCTGGCAGGCGGCGGCTTCATCGGACTGGAACTGGCCGAGAATCTCCGGGAGCTGGGCATGGAGGTCACCATCGTGCAGCGTCCCAGGCAGCTGATGAACCCCTTTGACCCGGATATGGCCGCTTTCATTCACAACGAGATGCGCAGGCACGGCGTAAAACTGGCACTTGGTCATACGGTGGAAGGCTTTGAGCAGGACAAAACTGGTGTTCGAATACTGCTGAAAGGGGAAGAACCGCTCAGTGCAGATTTGGTCGTACTGGCCATCGGCGTCACACCGGATACCGGACTTGCCAGAGAAGCCGGACTGAAGCTGGGCATCAAAGGCAGCATCCTGGTCAATGACCGGATGGAAACATCCATACCGAATATCTATGCTGTGGGAGATGCTGTGCAGGTCCGTCACTCGGTCACCGGTCAGGATGCGCTGATCTCCCTTGCCGGTCCCGCCAACCGGCAGGGCCGGATCGCGGCGGATAATCTGTGCGGCGGGGACAGCCGGTATCCCGGTTCTTTAGGAAGCTCCGTCATCAAAGTCTTTGACATGACCGCCGCCGTTACCGGCATCAATGAGACCAATGCCAAAAAAGCCGGACTGGATGTTGATAAGGTGATTCTCTCTCCTATGAATCACGCCGGCTATTATCCGGGCGGAAAGCTTATGACGATGAAAATAGTGTTTGAAAAAGAAACCTTCCGTCTGCTGGGCGCACAGATCGTCGGATATGACGGCGTAGACAAGCGGATTGATGTACTTGCCACAGCGATCCATGCCGGAATGAAGGCCCCGGAACTCAAAGATCTGGACCTGGCCTATGCCCCGCCCTATTCCTCCGCCAAGGACCCGGTAAATATGGCCGGATTTATGATCGAAAATATAGCGGACGGTCTGCTGAAGCAGTTCCATCTGGAAGAGCTGAAAGAACTTTCTGCAAGGGAAGATGTCACGCTTCTGGATGTACGCACGAAGAAAGAGTATGAACACGGACATGCGGATGGTTTTATCAACATTCCGGTGGACGATCTCCGGGAACGGCTCCATGAACTAAAAGCTGATCAGCCGGTCTATGTCATGTGCCAGAGCGGGCTGCGCAGCTATATCGCCGTGCGGATCCTTACCGGAAACGGATACGACGCCCGGAACTTCTCCGGCGGCTACCGGTTCTATGACGCTGTGGAAAATGATCGTGCTCTGATCGAATCTGCAACGGCCTGTGGGATGGATCAGGCCTGATGCGGCTGACAGAGAGACAGAAAAAGGGACTGCCACAAAAAATATTTTTGCGGCAGCCCTCTCTTTTTGTGTTATTATAAGTTGTAATTTTCTGAATTCCCGGTCTATAAATGCGAAAGCAGCGATGTTCCGATGGTCCCATACGGCATTTCTACATCGAAATTATCGGCAATCGTATATCCGATATTTCCAAAGGTACTGCCCGGTTCCAGCAGTTTTCCTTCTTTCATGGACGGTGAATACAGAAGGAGCGGAACCTTTTCTCTCGTATGGTCGGTTCCTGTATAAGTCGGATCATTTCCGTGGTCTGCAGTAATCATAAGAAGATCGTCATCCCCCAGAAGCTTAAGGAGTTCTCCCAGCTTCTCATCAAAGGCTTCCAGCTCTTTAGCGTAGCCTGCCGGGTTCCTGCGGTGACCCCAGAGGGCGTCAAAATCCACCAGATTCGTAAAGCACAGTCCGGTAAACGCTTTCCGGGCCAGATCAATGGTCTGCTCCATGCCATGAACACTGCTGCTGGATTTATGGGCTTCTGTAATTCCTTCTCCGCAGAAAATATCATAGATCTTCCCGACGCTGATCACATCGTATCCCTGCTCTTTCAATACATTCAACGCAGTTCTGCCATAAGGCTTTACGGCATAATCATGCCTGTTGGCGGTCCGTACGAACTCTCCTTTTTTCCTGCCCACATAAGGCCTTGCGATGACTCTGCCCACTTTCCATTCGTCCTTCATGGTCAGTTCCCGGGCAATTTCACAGTAGCGGTACAGGTTCTCAAGTCCCATGGTCTCTTCGTTTCCGCAGATCTGCAGAACGGAATCCGCAGAAGTGTATACGATCATATCTCCTGATTCGATCTCCTGCTCCGCGTATTCCTCCAGAATCTCGGTGCCGCTGGCGGATTTATTGCCGATGATTTTCCGGCCGCAGCGTTTCTCCAGCTCCTCGATCAGCTCCTTTGGAAAGCCGGTCTCTGTAAAGGTCTGAAAGGGCCTGGTGATATGAAGTCCCATCATCTCCCAGTGTCCGGTCATGGTGTCTTTCCCCACACTTTGCTCCAGAAGCTCCATATAGCAGCCTTTGGCCCTGTCCTTTGACACGCCGCACAGATTTCCCATGCCTAGGCTTCGCAGGTGCGGGATATTCAGTCCTCCCTGACTTTCCCAGATATGGAGAAATGTATGGACCCCCACATCGCCGTACTGCTCCGAATCCGGCATAGCGCCGATGCCCAGCGAATCCAGTACGATCACAAATATTCGTTTATATTTTTTCATGCCTTTACACCTGCCAGTCCAGAAGGAGCTGTTTTACCCAGGAGCAGAGCCTGCTGCTGCTCTCATTGGCAATTTTTACGACTTCCTCATGAGTATGCTTTGTCGTGGCGATCCCCGTTGCCATATTGGTGATGCAGGCGATTCCGAATACTTTCATGCCCAGATAATTGGCGGCGATGGTTTCCGGAACCGTGGACATCCCGATGGCGTCCGCCCCAAGGCCGGCATAGGCGCGGATCTCCGCCGCCGTCTCGTAACAGGGACCGGAGAAGATGGCGTAGACGCCCTTCTTATAATCAATGCCCAGCTTTTCTGCGGCAATCTCCGCCTTCCCGATCAGATCCGGGGAATAGACTTGCGACATATCCGGGAACCGGACGCCGAACCGCTCATCATTTTCCCCGATCAGAGAATTTTTCCCAAGCATGTTGATATAATCGGTCAGAATCATCAGATCTCCCGGAACGAAATTTTTGTTGATGCCTCCGCATGCGTTCGTCACGATCAGATGTTCAATACCCAGCAGCTTCATCACATAGACCGGATAGGTGACTTCCTTCATCTCAAAGCCTTCATAATAATGAAATCTTCCCTGCATGGCGGCGATGGTCTCGGTTCCGATGCGGCCGATCACCAGATTTCCCGCATGGCCTGCCACATGAGAGCGCGGGAAACCGGGAATGTCTGCGTAGGGAATCACTGTCTTGTCTTCCATGATGTCCACCAGGCTTCCAAGGCCGCTGCCAAGGATGATGCCGATGGTCGGATTCTGGTTCATTCTGCTCTTTACATAGTCTGCGGATTCTTTTACCTTGTCATAAAATGTCATAATCAATTCTCCTATTTAAGTTCCGCATCCGCCGCTCTCTCCGCTCCATGGTCTGGAAGAATTTTCTGCCGCGTCCGCGTCATAAAATCCTTCCGGGGCTTCGTTCGGGCAGATGCTGTTTTTTATTTCCAGTTCAATATTTGTATCTATCTTATCTCTTTCCTTTTTCATATGCAATACCGTTGGCTTTCGGAGCTACGGATTTGCCTACAAAAAGAATCAGAATAATAATCGTCAGCACATACGGAAGCATCGCCAGCAGTTCCGAGGGAACCGCTACAGCCCCGCCGCCCATGACGACCGTGAGGGCCTGTGCCAATCCGAAGATCAGACAGGCGCCGTAGGTTCCCATTGGCTTCCATTTTCCGAAGATCACGGCTGCCAGTGCGATAAATCCCTGTCCTGCCACTGCTGTGGGAGAAAACTGCGCCACGATATCCAAGGTGATGGAGGAACCGGCGATCCCCGCCAGCATGCCCGAGAGGATCACGCACGTATACCTGGTGGCGTATACATTGATTCCCAGAGTGTCGGCAGCCGCCGGCTTTTCCCCTACTGCACAGATCCGGAGTCCCCATCTGGTCTTATACAGAACAAACCACATGGCAACGGCTGCGATCAGAGCGAATACCGTGATTATGCTCACGTTCAGATTGGCCAGGAGTCCCTGTACGTTGTTTCCGAAGATCTTCGGGATCTTATTTTCCACCGGCGCGGACATGGTTGCTCCATCAAAGGCAACCCGGCACAGAAACAGTGCAAAACCAGGACCCAGAAGGTTGACCGCACAGCCGGAGATGGTCTGGTCTGCCCGGAAGGTGATGGCAGCCATGGCATGAAGTGCTGCCAGAGCTCCTCCTGTAAGCGCCGCTGCCAGAACCGCCAGCAGCGGATTTCCCATATAATAGCCCACGGTTGCTCCCACAAAGGCGCCGATGGTCATCATCCCCTCGATTCCGATGTTGGTAACGCCCGAACGCTCAGAGATCACACCGCCCAGAGCACCGAAGATCAGCGGCGTGGAATACATCAGCGTAATACCTGCTAAAAGTGTCAGTACATTCAACATCTCTCTACCTCTCTTTGCTGAAACGATCCACAAGGGACGGAAGGATCTTCGTCAGTCCCACGAAGAATACGATGGTTCCGATCATAATATTGATGATCTCGGAGGGCGCCCCGATCTCATACTGGATGGACTGGCTTCCATACAGCAGTCCGCTGAATAAAAGTCCCGAAAAAATACAGCCCACAGGAGATCCCCCTGCAATAAACGCCACCGACAGTCCGTTCATGCCGTTCTGTTCGAACATGGCCAGATGGGAGATATTGTGCGGATTGATTCCGGTGATATTCAGAGCTGCTGCAAGTCCCGCCAGGGCGCCGGCGATCAGCATGGTGTGAATCGTATTTTTCTCTACGGAAATACCGGCAAATTCTGCCGCGTCTTTATTGAATCCCACAGCTCTCAGCTCATAGCCCTTGGTCGTCCGGAATAAAAACCAGGAGATGCCGATTCCCAGGAAGACCGCGATGAAAATTCCCACATTAAAATCTGTACGCATGAGATCTCCAATCATAGGATGACTTTTGAGAAATTCCGCCGCCGCTTCTGTGGTTTTCCATCTGGAAAAGAACACCGTGTAGCCGGATTCATGAATCGGGTACGTTCCGGTGGTGCCGGATTTGTAAAAAGGCGCCAGTCTGGATATAAAATTGCACAGATACAGCGCGATCCAGTTGAGCATAATCGTGGTGATAACCTCATTAATGCTGAATCTGGCTTTCAGATACCCGGCGATCCCGCCGTAGAGCGCCCCAGCCAGAATGCCTGCAAAGAGGATCAGCGGGATTTCTAAAACCGGCGGCAGATCAAAAAGAATTCCCACCGTCGTCGCCGCAACGGAGCCCATGATATACTGTCCCTCCGCACCGATGTTAAAAAGCCCCATTTTGTAGGCAAAGGCCACGCTTAAACCGGTGATGATAATGGGTGTGCCCTTGATCAGCACGTTGGCGATATATTTGGGACGGCCCATGGTACCGGCAAGCAGCGCCGAAAATGCCTCCAGGGGGTTGTATCCTGCCGCTGTAAGGATGATAGCGGCCACAAGGAAACCGAACAGGATCGAGATCAGGGTTGCGGTGATTGGTTTTTTCAGTATTTTTGCAGTTGTCTTATTCATGTAAGGTACCTCCTGCCATCAATAATCCGATGCTGTTTTCATCTGCTTCGCTCCGGTCAAGGATTGCATTGATGGAGCCGTCATAGATGACGCCGATGGTATCCGCCACGTTCAGGATCTCATCCAGCTCCAGGGAAATCAGAAGAATCGCCTTCCCTTTGTCCCTCTCCCGAATCAGTGTCTTATGTACATATTCGATGGCTCCCACATCCAGTCCTCTGGTGGGCTGCACGGCGATCAGCAGGTCCGGATCGTTGGCGATCTCTCTTCCGATGATCACCTTCTGCTGATTTCCTCCGGAAAGCCCCCGGATCAGCAGGTCCTCGCAGCCCTCCGGCCGTACATCGTATTCCTTCAGAAGCCCGGAAGCCGTACTGCGGATGGCCGCCCGGTCAAGGATCCCTTTCCTGGAAAAGCTGCCGCACTTAAAATTATCCAGCACCACATTGTCCGCCACCGTAAAATCCGGGATGATCCCCCTTCTCTGCCGGTCTTCATGAATGGTGGAGATACCGGAATCCATCGTGTTCCGGGTCGTCGTATTCTGGATCTCCTTTCCTTTGATCCGGATGGTCCCGCTGTCCACCTTCCGAAGATTGGTGATGGCTTCCACCAGCTCTGTCTGGCCGTTGCCGTCTACCCCGGCGATGCCGAAGATCTCTCCGGCTCTCACCTGAAAAGACAGTTGATTCAGCACCTGAACGCCACGCTCGTCCTTTGCATTCAGTCCGGATACCTCAAAGACCACTTCTCCCGGCTCCGCCTCCGTCTTCTCCACAGCGAGGCGTACCTTTCGGCCCACCATCATGGACGCCAGATCTTCCTGGCTTACCTCTTTTACTGACACTGTGTCAATATACTCGCCGCGGCGGATGACCGTGCAGTAGTCTGCGGAACGCTTAATCTCCTTCAGCTTGTGTGTAATAATGATAATCGTCTTGCCGCTCTCAATGAGACGCTTCATGATCTGAATCAGTTCGTCGATCTCCTGGGGTGTCAGCACCGCCGTCGGCTCATCCAGGATCAAGATCTCCGCTCCCCGGTAAAGCGCTTTCAGAATCTCTACTCTCTGCTGCATTCCGACTGAGATATCCGAGATGACAGCATCCGGATCCACCCTCAGGCCATACCGTTCCACGATCTCTTCCACTTCTTTTCTGGCCCGGTCCATATCCAGGATCCCGGCCTTTTTCACGGTCTCGCTTCCCAGGATAATGTTCTGGGTCACCGTGAAATTCTCCACCAGCATAAAATGCTGATGCACCATGCCGATGCCTTTTGCAATGGCCGCGCCTGGATTTTTGATCTCCGTCTTCTCTCCGTACAGCCACATATCCCCGGAGCTTCTCTGATACAGACCATAGAGGATATTCATAAGGGTAGTCTTGCCGGCCCCGTTTTCTCCCAGAATCGCATGGACAGTACCCTTTTTCACATCCAGATTCACCTTTTTCAGTGCATAGTTGGAGCCAAAATGGATGCTGATGTCATGCATCTGTACCGCGTAATCTTTGCTGATGTCCATTTATAAACCTCCTAAAAATTCTTCATACTGCTCCGGCGTTTTGGGCGGAATGATCTCTCCGTTTTTCACCTGCTCCATAACCTTCATGGCGTCCTCATAGACAGCCGGATCCAGATTGGGATTCTCAAGAGGAATGCCCACGCAGTCTTCCGAAAGCCCGCAGCTTATGGTCTTTCCGCCGATCTCTTCCCCGTCCATATGCATCTGACAGACCATGCCAATGGCCACATTTACCTTCTTCAGTGCAGAAGTCAGCACATTGTCCGGTGCCAGATAGGACTGGTCTTTGTCCACGCCGATGACGAATTTATCCCACTCCTTGGCCGCCTCGATGACTCCGTAGCCGGCACCTCCCGCCGCATGGAAGATCACGTCGCATCCGGAGGAATACATTTTGTTGGCAACCGCTTTCGCCTTCGCCGCGTCTGCATAGCTTTCCGTCATCTGTACTGAGATCTCGATCTCCTTTCCCAGCTCCTTTGCAGCCCATGCAACGCCTGCGGAATATCCGTATTCAAACTGGTTGCTGGTATCGGTCTTCACCGCGCCCACATAACCGACCTTGTTGGTCTGCGTGGTCCGGCCGGCGATATAGCCGACGATAAAGGAAGGCTCTTCCGCCCGGAAGACGACAGAAGTCACGTTAAACAGTTCTCCGGGCACCACATTGTCGATCAGGGCAAAGGAAATATCCGGATTCATCTTCGCAATGGTTGCCATGGAATCCGCCATGGCAAAGCCGGTTCCCCACACCAGATCGTTAAAACCGTCCGTCGCCCGGTCCAGATTGGTCACGTAGTCCGATGCCTGCTTGGACTCAATATAGCTGGCCACGGCCTCTTTCTCCTGCGCAAATTCCTGCAGGCCCTCCCAGGCGAGCTGATTGAACGCCTGATCATTGACACCTCCGGTGTCGGTCACGATAGTAATCTTGTATTCACTGGTGTCTTTCTGAGGAATCCCGCATCCGGACGTCCCCAGTACTGCTGCGGCAGCAAGCGCTGCCAGGATTCGTTTTCTTTTCATCTGTCCCTCCACTTCTTATTTTTAGTTCCGCATCTGTCCTCAATCTGCCCCGATGCCTGGAAGGATTTTCCCTTACTTCGTTCCGTAAAATCCTTCCGGGACTCCTTTCAGGCAGATGCTGTTTTTCATAAATTGTTTGACACTGCCTCGTTTTGATTGCCGTTCATGCTGTACTCGCCAACCAGATGGATTGTTTGCTGTCTCACTTGATCAGTTTCCCATGCACGTAATGGTTCATAGCATCATACTGTTTCCTGGAGATAGAGATCTTGCCGGAATGAACTGAGACAAAATCCTGCTCCGCCAATTTTCGGATATTCCGATTGATCGTCTTTTCCGTAAAACCGATGGCATTGGACAATTCTTCACGCGTCCTCTGGATGAAGATCTCCATGGTGCGGTCCTGCTTTTCGCTGTATTGTTTCTCACAGTATTCCAGCAGATATAACACCATGCGGTCCATGCATTCCAGCATCAGATACTTCCGGTCATTCCTTGTCTGTCTGGTCAGCTCAAGAAGGATATTCTGTGTCCTTAAAAACAGCGCGTTGCCGTCATGTTTCATCCACTCCAGGTACATCTCAGAAAGGATCACACACAGTGTACAATCGGTCAGCGTACGGACGGAAATGCCGTATTCCGGAATGCTGGACAGACACTCAAATTCTCCTAAAAATCTGCCCGGACCAAATTCTTTGAATTCGTATATTTTCTCCGGAAGCTGTACATCAATACCGATTGCCCTTCCTTTCAGTATGATAAAGATACTTTCACAGGGTTCCCCTGCGAGTAAAATGCTCCTGCCCTTTTCCACCTTTCGTATGGTCATACAGTTCTTTATTTTTTCAGGGCAGCCGGCAAAGAGTCTGTTCATATACTCCTGCTCTTTTGAGGGCAATAATTTGACTGGTTCCATGGAATTCATCACCTCATGACAAAGTATACAATCTATCCTGCTTTGTTTTTAAGGACAAATGTCCTTTTTCTGTAAAATTCACTGCTTTTTGTGAAATATGTATATTTTTTTGGTTAGTTTTTGGTATTATTACCTAAAGAAAAAGAGGAGGAAATGCAGAATATACAACCTTGTTTAAATTTGATGATTACATTTTTATCAGGCCTGTATTACAGTGAAAAAGCAACATAAACTTTCTGTTATTAAGCTATTGAAAACAGGGAAGCCTTTCAGCAAAAGGCGCCAGTAGATGCTATTCCGTTTTTTTGCGGACATCGATGTACCATCAAAACAGCTTGGGACTTATACAGACAAAGAGAACGACAGCATTTTTTATGCGGATCAGATTCGCTTGGTAAGAACTTCGATAGAGAAATGGATTGTACAGATGCAGGAGAGGTTGAACAATTGAAAGAAATACAGACAGAATAAACCCTCCCGTTACGGGAGGGTCAATAAAAACGCATGTATTTCTTTGATCCTGTGTTCTGAACAACGACTGTCATGATCCCCCAATCCGGAAGATTCTCTGCGTATTCTCCTTTGCATGCTCCATCAGCACTTCCTCTGAGACGTTCATATACTTCGCCAGCTCCCGAACTACATATACAATGTTCTGAGGAACATTTGTTCTTGAAAGTCCCGGCACATTCTTAGGCGTCAGATAAGGCGCATCCGTCTCCACAAGAATCCGGTCCAGCGGGATCTTATGTACCGCTTCTCTTAACTTTCCTGCTCTTTTGTCGTCACAGATCCAGCCCGTGATTCCGATGGAAAATCCCATGGAAAGATACTGTTCCAGCGTTTCTTTGTCACCGGTAAAGCAGTGCACAACCGATTTTTCACAGATCTTCGGATGCTTCCGAAATCTTTTGACAAAATCTTCCGAAGCGCTGCGTTCATGAAGAAACAGCGGTTTATCCAGCTTTTCCGCCAGAACAATATGCTTTTCCAGACACCGGATCTGGTTTTCCTTCGTGGAAAACATCCGGTCATAATCCAGACCGCATTCTCCCACCGCAACGATGCGTTTATTCTCCTCTATGATCTGCTCGATCATTCGAAAATCTTCCTGCCTTGCCCGGTCCGCGTTGTGAGGATGGATCCCCGCCATACCGTAAGCTTCCTGCATCTTTACAAAGGTATGAATTTTCTGGTTTTCTTTGGGATCGGTTCCGGTCAGAATGCAGCACACCCCATGGTCCTTTGCCTCCCTGATCACCTTCTCCGGCTCCCGAAACTGCCGGCAGAACAGATTCAGGCCGATATCATAATATTTCCTCCACATAAGAATTTCCCTCCCGTCTTTCATGTCCATCGTGGATTGCCCTGATATTTTCGCTGATTTCCATGCACCAAACTTCCCATCCTTTCACTCCTCACAGTAACACTCTTTCACCGCCCCCAAAAGTGACATCACCCGCTGATCCCGGATCCGGTAGATGACATTCATCCCCTGCTTCTTAGATTCCAGGATCCCGGCCATGCGAAGCTGGTTCAGGTGCTGGGACAGGGCGGACGCGGTGATGTTGGGCGTAAACGGATGAATCTCTCCCACGGTCAGCGGCCCCTTCATCAGCGCGCACAAAATCAGCAGGCGGTGCTCGTTGGCCAAAAGTTTAAGCAGTTCCGCGATCTTCTTTGCCTTCTCTTCCATCTTCCGTATCCTCCTTCCTCCGCCTGAGCCTGCAGATTCCCTGGGTCATGGTCCCCATGGGACAATATACGCACCAGGAACGGGGCCGAAACAAAACCATAGTCAAAAATCCCAGTATGGTGGAAGTCATCATGACGCTGAAAAACCCAAAGGCAAACTGTGCCATCCAGGGCGCCGCCATAGAGACATCCGCCCACTGCCAGGGGAGCTTAAACACCCACAGAAGCGTTATCGTCTGGCGAAGAGGCGCGCCGGTAAACACCATCCAGGTGCTGCGCAGCATCAGACCGAACATGACCATGAAAAAAGTCAGAAAACCGTAACGGAACCAGCCACTCCTTAAGAACTTTGGCGGCGGTACGTTCCGGGACAGTTTTCTGCCCACAAGCCCCAGAAGCTGTCCCCGGCCGCAGTAGCGGTTGCAGTAGGCTTTGTTTCCGCCAAATATCGCAAGAAAAAGCGGGATACAGAAAAAGAGCATCCCCAGCCAGGCAAACAGAATGTTGCAAAATCCCAGTATCCAGTAGGCAAGTTCCCCAATCCAGAGATAATCATACCATTTCCGTTTCATTTTTCCGCCCCCCGTTCTACCATCATAATCACATCTGCCGGACAGATCCTGGAACATTTTCCGCAGCCAATACAGATCTCTTGATCCACCCGGGCGGTCACGCCCGACACGATGCGGACCGCCCCTTTGGGACAGACCTTCAGACAGCTGCCGCACGCCACACACTCCCGGCCGATCCGGGCGTATTTCTTTGATTTTGCCATATTTCCTCCAATTATTATAAAGTATTTAAGTTAATTCTAATATACTTTATTCTTAGAAGCCTGTCAATATGCCATTTGCCATTTTGCAAAGAGCGTCCACATCCTACCACCATGAACGGACATTCGTCAAAAGGTTTTTATTTTATAGGGAAATTAAATCCCAGGTGATGCCGCCCAAAAAAGAGACCTTCGCTTTAGGCGGTGTAAATCGAAATACCTGTCTGCTAACTTGAGGAAACGCCCCGCATCGGCAATCTGTCCGCCAAGTCAAGCAGTGAATTTAAGAAGTTTTCCGGTCCTTTCGAATGGACGCATCACTGGTATCCACAAGGCTTCCGTCTTCTGCATTCAGATCGATGCCATAGGCATAAATAGAACTATCATCCTCTGTCTGATAACTCACATGATAAATGAAAAGTCCCGTCTTTGGCTCATCCAAAAATACATATGCTGTCATCCCTTCTGCCGACAGACCAAACTCCGTCTGCAAATATACTTCTGCCTCCTGCAGCGCTTCTTTTTCGGTAATCCAGCCTTCTTTCTGCACCTTTGCTTTCAGACCTTCTTGTTTCTCCTCCCATTCCTTTCTCGCTTCCTGCGCGGCTGTCCCCTGAGAAACAGCATAATCCCTCGTATAATTAAAATCTATAATCTGCAGCAGCTCTTCATCCGTCAGCGTACGGTCAGGAAGGTAAAGAAAACCAGTATCTGGATCGTATCTGAGCAAATCATCTGGTATCTGTCCAACACGGTCTGTAAAAGTGATCGTCTGCTGCGGAAATCTTCCGTTCTGATAGGCTTCCTGCAGCTGCTGCATGCGTTTTATCTCCTCTTCTGAATATTCTCTGGAAAAACGATCTGCCTCTGCATTGTTCTGGTCCTGCACCATCTGATTAATTGCTTCCAGCTTCTGCTTAGGCATATTCTCCAAACGATCTTTTACAAAAGACCAGAGCCCCGCCTGACTAGGGATAACTGCTCCTGCGATCAATACAAAAGCGGCAATTGCCGCAGCTGCCTGATGTAATCTTTTCCTTCCAAATGCTCTGCGATCCGTCTGCCTTTTTACTTTCATGATTATTTCCTTTTGCATCTCTTCTTTCATATGTATCTGGTCCATAGTTTCTTTTAATTTCAGTCTGTTCATCTGCAACATTCCTCCTTCCAAACTACCCGCAGCTGTTCCCTTCCCCGCTGCATCCTCTTTTTGACTGCCTGTACTGAGATACCAAGTATAGCAGCAATTTCCTTCATATGATATCCTTCCACATAGTAAAGATAAATAACTGTCCTCTGCCTAACAGGCAGCTCGAAAAGCTCTGTCAGTGTCTCCTGCTGTTCCTGTTCCATGACCAGACTTTCTGCAAGCAAATCGATGGGAACCTGCGGGTGACGGAATCTAAATCTCAGCACATCTTTACAGTGATTTGCTGCTACTCTGATAAGCCATGCTTTTTCGTGTTCTGCATCCGTGAAAACCGGCGCCTTTTCCAGGTATCTGCAAAATGTTTGCTGAATCACATCCTGGGCATCCTGCTCATTGCACAGCATTACAATACAAATCTTATAGAGCATATCGCTGTATGTCCTTACCGCTTCCTCCAAGTTCATATCTCTCACCTCCTCTTCACTTATAACACGCACAAAGATGTCAAAAGGTGACTTCCCAGTCAAATATTTTTTGCAGCAGTTGAATATTGACAAGATGACAATCTGTCTTTTTGTGTTGCTTGAATACAGACAAATCTTCCTTAAAAATCAAACTCAGGCAGAGATAGGAATTACAATATCTCTGCCTGAAAAGAAATCAACAAATCAGTGCCTTAACTAAATGACACGATGCTGAAGAATTTACCCTTTTTCCCGCTCCTGGACGGTCACACGGACCAGATCTCCCGGCTGCTTCCCGATTCGGGCACGGATATCCTTTCGGATACCGATCACATAGCAAATGCTTCCATCTGCATTTTTGACCCCCATATTGACAACGCTTCCGTCATAAGGGACTCCGTCAAACGTAACATGTACCTTTGCCCGGCCCCGGCCGAATTCCTTTCGGACATCATAAGGAAAAGCCACATAAGCGCCCCCTGTCCCGTCCGCATCGCAGATGGTGGTCTCGTATTCATAAATCCTGTCCGTCATGGCGTACTCCTTGTTATTAATGTTTCAAAATCCTTCTCTTCCCTGTCAGTTCCGTGACGGTCATCTTCAGAACCGCGGTGACCTTCATCATATCCTTGTTAAAGGCAAAATCCTCTGCATGATACTGTCTCATTAGAATTTTCAGTGCTGCATACTTTTCTTCCTCCGGGACAAACTCTATGATCCCGCGTCCCATAACACATTCATATGACATGGTACAATTCATCTGTTCCTCATAAAGAGCCAGACTGTGACCGCAGTCCATCTCAAAAGCCGCCCGGTTATCCCTGGCAATCAGATCCAGCTTTTTCCCTTCCATGGCTGAGTGAAAATAAAAGAAAATCTGTTCCTTTTGCACATCCAGTCCGAAATTCAGCGGGACGATGTACGGAACATCCGCATCATGTAACGCAATTCTGCACACATCACACTTCTTTATAACCGCCAGCAACTCATGAAAATCCGTAATTTCTCTGTCTTTCCTTCTCATATGCTCCTCCTGCTTCGCTGCACATTTCCAGCGCACGGCGCCACAGCATCTTTTGGACAACTCACGCCATTTTTCTGATACAATCATAGCAGAAAAGGCCCGCAGCTGCAATCAGATTTCCATTCCTGTGAGCAGTTATGATTCTACCATTCCACTTCCGCATCCAACACGGACATGTCCCGTGCTTCCTGCTCATTCTCCGCTTTGATCAGCCCGAACGCATCCGAATCGTCCGCAGCGTAGATATGCAGTTTGGTCAGTTCGAGTCCTTGTACGGCAAACACGGTCTTTTGGGGATCTCCATACTGCATTGCCAGCGCCTCTCCGTCCTGGTTATAGACAGCCAGCTCAAAATTTTCATAGCGTTCCTTCGCAAGCATCTCTTCATAAGTCACCGGCTGGCCGCCTTTTGCGAGAATCTCTTCGTTCTTTTCTCCCCATTGTGCCTCAAAATCTGCTTCTGTATACGTATCTGCAGACCAGGTGGTATACGGTGTATCTGTAAATACAATCACCTGATAAGGCGATACAAACACCTTCTGGATGCAAAGTCCATCCTCGCCGGTCTTATCAACCACAATCTCCCTGCTCTTTTCGGTGTCAGCGGTAAAGGGAATCTGCAGCGTCCACGCCCCCTGGATGCGTTGCTCCGGATCTGATCCTTCACTTTCAAATGCTTCCCCGCGTTCATACCGGATCTCCGTCAACTCCAGATTCAGCATGTTTTCTGCTGAATCGCAGGCAATCTGGTCCAGTTTCATCATGCCGATGAAGGTATGATCATCCACCACAGATCCTTCAAAAGAATGGTTGTATAAGGAAACTGCTTCGCCTTCCTCACCGGTCTTCCAGACACCCTCTGCCCAGATCATCTGGCTGGTCTTCTCTTCAAAACGTCTGGTATAGTAAGCAGGAATACCGGAAAATCCGCCTTCTTCCGACACAACCTCCACAGCCAGATAGACAGAATATCCATCGCTGTACACTTCGGAAGCACTGATCGTAATCCCATTGTCCGAAACTGTATAAATCCCCTCCGGCTTTGCAGCCACTCCCCTTTCCTCTTCTGTACTCTGCCCGTTGTTCTCCTGCAGAACCGTTTTTCCGCTGTAATCGCCGGAGTAGGTGGCATTCTCTGCAATCCGTTCAAACACCCGCCCGATGATTGGAAGCTCCGATGCCGCCACCGGGTCCACGCAGGCAAATACAGCTGTGCCTGCCATCAGCACTCCTGCCGCCGCTGCTGCCCTCACCCAGGTTCTTTTTGTTCTTTTTCTGCCCATAACATCCGCTCCTTTTCGTTCTTCCGCCAAAGTCTCAATGTGATCCAGTGTATCCAAATACTGCTCCCATACCTTTTCCGGAACCGCTACTTCTTCCTGCAGTCCTTTTGTAAAATCCTCATATCTTTTCACAGATAACTTCCCCCTTTCCCCTGGCATAATAGCGCTCCATGTTCTTTCTTGCCGTTGACAGACGTTCCTTCACCGCACTTTCGCTGATTCCCAGAAGATCCGCGATCTCCCGAATCCGAAATCCTTCCACATAGTAGAGTACGATCACCTTGCGATACTTCTCCTTCAGACACCGCAAAAGCTCCATCCACTCCACATTGGCATAAGCGTCTTCCCACACTGCAGACTCCGGCAGCAGCTGATCCAGCACATACCTGCTCCTCTTCTTATAGATGGTATTGCAGTGATTGATCAAAATCCGGATCAGCCAGGTCTTAAAATATTGTTCTTTTTTCAAGGTACCAATCTTTTCCCAGCAGCTCAGCGCCGTTTCCTGCATGGCATCTGCCGCATCTTCGTCATTTTTTAAAATTGCTTTGGCCACTTTATACATACTCGGGCCATACTGCTGCATCAGCTCTGAAAACGCGCTGCTGTCATGCTGCCTGGCTTTTCTGATCAGTCCCATTTTCTCTTCCATCAAAACGTTCCCTCCTTTCTGCTACTCATTAGACTGCCCCGGCAGACATTTGGTCAGATAAAAAAGGAAAAAAAGAAAGCATCCCCTCAAAAAGAGATGCTCTCCAAATCACCTGATGTCAACTAACATCCGTCCGGCTGCTGCCCATCATGGGCTTTCCACTGACATTCTGTCATCTGCATATGGGAAAATACGGCTTTGAAGGACGAATCCTCCGGCGAACAGGCATAGATGCCAAAGCAGATGGTTCCCTTTCCTTCCTGCATATGGCAGATGCGCATCTGCTGAAACCGGACCCCATCCACGGAACATTCGATGCAGTAATCATCCTGCCTCCGGCTGAACCGATACCACATAGATTTTACACCGGCATCGATCTGTGTAGTCGCCCAGTCGGAATACCCATGATTCGTCACCACACTGCCCAGATGCTGATATTCTTCATTTTCATATTCGATGGACCCTTTCAGCCAGTTCTCACTGTCCAGGTACATTACAATCCCGCACTGGTCAAACCGATGGTGACTCTCCTCAAACTCTGTCTTCACCACAAAACTGAAATATTCCTCCTCAGTCTCCATCTGAAACACCGGCGCATTGTCATTCTGAAAATGATAATATGTCCTCTGCCACAGGTCTGTATGCGCCTTTGTGACGATCTCCACCCTGTCCTCCAGAACCACGCAGCTTTCCGGTTCCCTTGTCCAACAAAATTTTGTCAAATCCATATACTTTTCCTGCCCCTTTCTCTTTTACAACTGTTTTTCACGCCTTACCTTGGGCGGGCCAAAGACCACACGGCTTTGTTACTTCTTTGGAAGCCCCTTTCACCGGTCAACGGTAAAGAGCACATATCTTTTCTCCTCTGCCGCCTTTTTCCAAAAATCCAGACTGTACTGAAGGTATTCCCACGTATATTCGAAATCTTCCTCATCTGGTTCCATCCCGTAATCCGCTTCCTCAATCTGGTCATAACATTTCCGGCATTCCTCTTTGGTTCTTGCCGGAAGCACCTCTGCGATCTCTGCCACCTCCTTTGGTGTCTTCAGGATCATATATTCATCCTCTTCTCCGTCCGGAATGACCACTTCTCCCGAAGGCTTTCGCATCAGTCCGTACAGAAACTCACCGCCAAAAATCACATTGCACAAAGGCGGAAATTTATTTTCAAAATCCAGATTTCCATCCGTCAGCATCCGGTGCATGGCGTCCCAGGACTTGTCCAGTTCACACAGGTATTCCGGATATCGCTCGAAAAACAACTCTTCGATTTCTTCATGCATATAGCCCCCGCGGTCTTCTCTTTTTACGTTCCGTAATTTTTCCACATCCCGGTCATCCAAAGCAAACAACACAGCCAAACAGCCCATTTCCAATCCTCCTGTCATACAACTGATTAGCTCTATTATACTACAGGTACTTTTCAGATGGAAGAACCTAAACCTGAAAAATATTAATAGAAAAAACAGAGAACCACACTTTAAGATACGTGTTTTGTTCTCTGTTTTTATGTTCATCCTCCGGCCGCACTTCGCATAATATCTTCCTGCGTCAGCCCGTCGCCGGCTGCATACTCCCTGATCAAATGCCCTTCATGCAGTACCATAATACGATCAGAAACTCCCAGAATTTCCGGCAATTCTGATGATATCATGATCACAGCGACGCCGTCACGGACCAGCTGATCAATCAGCTTGTGGATCTCCGCTTTCGCTCCTACATCAATGCCCCTGGTCGGCTCATCAAGGATAATCACCCGTGGATGTCGGTTCAGCCATTTGGCAAGACACACTTTCTGCTGGTTTCCGCCACTGAGATTGGCAATCTTCTGTTCGGGGGAAGCCGCTTTGATGCGCAGTACCTCCATATATTCCTTCGTAATTATATTGTCCTGTTTTTTGTCAATCCAGCCCATACGGCTGATCCAGGGCAATGCCGCCAGTGTTGTATTTTCGCGAACAGAAAGATGAGGAATAATTCCTTCCCTCCTGCGATCCTCGGATACCATCACAACTCCCGCACGGACTGCATCCATCACACATCGGATCTGAAGCTTTTCGCCATCCAGACAGATAACACCTCCATCCGGTTTATCAAGCCCGGCCAGACAACGCATAATCTCCGTCCGGCCTGCACCCATAAGTCCGCTGAACCCCAGCACTTCTCCACTGTGTACGGAAAAACTGATCGGTTCAAACGCCCCTTTTCTGTACAGATTTTCAACCCGTAAAACTTCTTTGCCGCAAGGACAACGTTTTCTTGTAAAAATATCATTCAGCTGGCGGCCAACCATATGCCGGATCACTGCGTCTTCGTCAAATTCACCGGTTTTCCCGCTGACCACCTGTCTGCCATCCCGCAAAACGGTAATCTCATCCGCAATCTCAAAGATCTCTGACATTCGGTGAGAAATATAAACCACTGCAACCCCGTTTTCTTTCAATTCCTGAATAATCTGAAAAAGGTAATTCTTATCTGCTTCGGTAATTGCAGACGTGGGCTCGTCCATTATGACAACCCATGCGTCAGTGCCGAATGCTTTCACGCATTCGATCATCTGCTGCTGTCCCACGGTCAAAGTCTCCATCTTCCGGCCAACATCTAATTGCAGTCCAAACCGTTCCAGCAGTCTGCAGGTTCTCTCATGCATCGCCTTCACGTCCAGCATCCAGCCGCCTCGCATCAATTCTTTTCCAAGATTTACATTCTGACTGACACTCAGTTCCGGAATATTTGCAAGCTCCTGGTGAATAACTGCAATTCCCAGATGCTCTGCATCTGCCGGTGAACGGATTTCCACCGGCCTCCCGTCAATCAAAATTTCCCCTTCATCCATCTGATAGATGCCCGACAGGATCTTCATCAGGGTGGATTTCCCGGCACCGTTTTCTCCGCAAAGAGCATGTACGGTTCCGCGTCGGATTTTCAGGCTTACACCGTCCAGTGCACGTACACCGGGAAATGCCTTTACAATATCTTTAAGTTCCAGCAATTGAGGACCATCCGCCAATGCCGCAAATTTCTCCGGTGTCCGTGCAGCTGCCATACGACCGCTTTTCTTCGCCATATTTCGAACCGCATGCCGTTCCATGCCACCGGATATCATACGATTGCTCAATACAGCCAGAAGCACCAGAGAACCTTTCACCATATAGTTGACATAAGTAGAAACATCCAGCATACTCAACCCGGTAAAAATCACAGACGTCAGGCAGACACCCAGCAGTGTTCCTTTTAAGTTTCCCTGCCCACCCATCAGACTGGTGCCTCCAATCACCACCGCAGTGATCACGTCGAACTCCATACCGACTGCCGCCATTGGCTGCGCCGAACGCGCACGGCCCGCAATTACAATCGTTGCAAGACCAACAAACACGCCAGCAACCACATAGACCAGCAGTATATGCCGTTCCACCCGAATTCCGGAAGCTTTCGCTGCATCAGCATTGTCTCCCACTGCATAGGTTCGGCGGCCAAAAGTCATATGGTGCAGCAGCAGAAATGCCGCCACATAAGCTGCGGCTACCAGTATGGTCGAAGCAGGAATTCCCCCCGGCAATTCCACCTGTCCGGCAAAATTGTACCAGGAATTATGGATCATCACCCGAGAAGAGGCCGTCAAAGTCAGTGTCAGCCCACGTGCAAGCGACATGGTGGCAAGGGTAACGATAAAAGGAGCCATTTTCAAATATCCGATGGATATGCCATTGAGCATTCCAAAAGCCACCGCTGCACCAATGGTCACGGCAAATCCCGCCACACCGGCAGGAAACGGGGCTGTCTGCCCCATCTCCTGCATAACCAGCGCACCCGCCGCTCCTGAAAACGCAATGACAGATCCAACAGACAAATCAATGCCGCCTGTCAGCATCACCATCGTCATGGCAATCGCAGCCAGAGCAGTCGATGCCGCTTGCCGCAGAATATTCATAACCGTATTCAGACTAAAGAAACCGGCAGATACAATGGAGAACCATACAAACAGCATCGCCGTAATCGCAGCAATGGTCAAATACCGCAAATTATCATCGTTCAGCCACAGGATATGACTGTTTTTCGTTTTTTCCATCAACTTATCTCCTGACCAATCCAACAGCGTTTTCTGGCTCAGTCAAGCAGGTCTGAAACATACAGTTCTTTCTGGTAGTTCTCTACGCGCTCCATTGCCTCATCCGGCGTAATCAGACTTATGCTTTCCGTGTTTTCAATACCCAGTTCAGAAAACCCGTCTATGTTTTCCTGTGTCATAACCAAATGTGTATCCATATTGAAAATATGGTCCTCTGGACGTGCGCCATTTGCTAATTGAAGTGCAATCTGAACATTCCAATAGCCTGTCTTCTTCGCACCCGTCAGTATCGTGCTGTAAAACTGGCCGTCTGCAACTGCCGCCAGCTCATCTGCATTTCCGTCATAGCTTGTGATCAGGATGTCTTCACGACCTGCTGTTTTTACCGCCTGATAGACTGCCAGCGTAACCGGCCCGGATACACAGTGGATTGCTTTCAAATCAGGATTCGCTGCCAGCAGGTCCTGGGTCACCTTCATGCCAGTTGGTGCATCCCAATTCGTAGGCTGCTCTATGACCGTGATGTTTGGATACTTGTCCATTCCTTCATAATAACCAGCCTGCCTGAGGTCCGAAACCAGATTTCCCTTGTTTCCATACAGCAAAGCGGTCTTCCCCTCTTCACCGACCAGTTTTGCAGTCATCTCTGCGATGATACGGGTATTTTCCTGATCGTTATAAACGGTGGAATAGTTCGTGTCAATATCCACCTGACCTGCCATGGTAATGGTCGGTATGCCGGCTTCTGACGCTTTTTCAATTACCGGCCGCAAGCCTTCACTGTCAAGCGGATCTACCAGTATGCAGTCCACTCCCTGTTCAATAAAACTTTCGATCAATGAAATCTGGCTGTCAAAGTTGCCATCTGCACTTTTCCATATAACCTCGCATCCATAATCCTCAGCTGCCCGGTCGCCTCCTTCGATCATATCCACAAAGAACTGGTTGGTCATATCAATCAGCACAACGCCCAGCACCACGTTATCCCTTTCCGAATCGGCAGTATCCGCGCTTTCTTCAACTGCCTGCTCCGTATTGGGACTGCTCTGACTGTTTGAAGAACAGCCGCTGAGCACACTGAACAGAAAAATTGCCGTCAAGAAAAATACCATTGTCCGTTTCATACTCTTTTTCACTCCTTTATTTTTTTCGATTGAGCAGTGCGTCAAACGCCACTGCCAGTAAAATGACCACACCTTTAAATACATCCTGCATCTCAGCCGGAATTTTCAGATAGGTAAGCGCTGTGCTGATCAACACGATAATCACTGCACCGACAAACGTTCCTGAAACAGAACCATGGCCGCCGCTCATACTTGTACCGCCAATGCAGGTAGCAGCAATCGCATCGGTCAATGTGGTTCCATAAATGCTGGGCGTCGCCATTGCAATATAGGATACGGTCAGCAACGAAGCAATTCCTGTGCAGATGCCTGCCGCTACATAGGTCATGATCTTATAGCGTTCTATACGGATTCCTGCATAGCGTGCAGCATCTTCATTACCGCCCATGGCATAGATATACACACCCAGCCTGGTCCGATACAGCAAAAACGCAGCTGTCACACACACGCCCAACAATACCAGAAAGGAAACCGGCAGCACACCGCCTAGCTTTCCCTGACCAATCAGTAAAACAGGAGATCCTCCCAACAACATCATCGAACCTCCGCCAATCATCAGCGACAGCCCCTGGGTCAGTGACATCATGGCAAGTGTGGCAACAAAGGGCAGAATCCCAAGTTTTGCAATCAGCAAACCGTTGGCAAGGCCCAGCAGTGCGCCTGTACCAAGAAAAGTAACAAGCATTGCAGGCACACTTCCCGCAAGCGGAGATTTCGTATAAACCGCACCTGCAGCCATACCGATCATCGCAAGGCCATATCCTGCACTGAAATCAATGCCGCCTGTAAGAATAACCAGCATTGCTCCTATAGAAACAACACCGACTGCTGCCATCTGCTGCAAAAGATTGACCAATGTTTGTGGAGAAAGGAAATTCCGATCCAGTATGCCAAGCGCCGCCAGCAGCACTGCCAGGATCACAAACGGCATTGACTGCTGCAGATTGATTCTATACCCTTTTATTTCCATATTCGCCAAACCTCCTCCACGTTACAGCGGATTATCTGCTTGCGTCCGCCAGCCAGCGAACGGTCTGAATCCAAAATTGTCCATAATATTCCCATGGCTGAAAATATTCTGCCCAGTGGGGCGAACAGTCACTTGCAAACGCTGCAGAACGCCCCTTGCCATAATCCCACGTCACAAGCAGAGGATGCTCGATTTCCTCATCACCGATCATGGCAATCACCTGGGAACCATCTTTGGGAATAATCTTGTTAAATCCCTCGAAAACCGGTGCACTCTCCCACGGAATACCTTTCATAATCGGATGGCCGCTTTCAAGAACCTTGACTTTCACACCGGCAGGTACTTCGACACGGTCATCCATCCCCTTCAGGCAATTGACCGGCAAAGCTTCCTCCACCGGAGTATCATAATATGCCGCGGTCCCAAACCGTCCGCTGAAAGATGACCATCCACCAATCATCAAAAGCCCGCCGCCATTCCGGGTATAATTGCGGATTGCACGCATTCTGTCTGTGCGAGGCAGCGGCGTGCCGGCAACCCAGAACGGATGAAGCGACAGTACTTCGGACTCACAGTCACTGATGATGACAACATCATACTCTGCCAGCTCTTCCTCTGTCCGGGGAAATTCACCGATCGCCTGATCATTCGTCAGATGCTTTACTTCTATGCCATCCGCCACAAGTGCATCAATCAGAGGCTGCCCCCAAATATGATGAGAAACTCCCTTCACCTCCAGATTGAAAGGTGAGGCAACAAACACCGGACCAATCTTAGTACAGGCATCTCCAGCATACAAAACTTTCATATCTTCTTCTCCTTTTTTGAAAACACAGGTTTTAAAGTAACAGCGGATTTTATCCGTTCTTTTTATATTTTAACGGGTAGTCCCGTCTCAATCGACTGGAAACACGCATCAATCACACGCACCGCATCCACAGCAGTATCCAGGCAAGTCACATAGGGTTCTCCCGCGAGTGTTGCTGTTACAAAATGGTACAATTCTTCCTTTAGATTCCCCTGAATCCGGCTGTTGTATTCCGGCCAGTGGAGCGTATCCGGATATTCAACCGTATTTTCTGTGATAATAGTTACGCCCTGATCCATAATATTGACATAGCCAACCCCATCCGTACCCACAAACTCCGCATAGGTGTTGATGCCAAGCGCTGTATTTTCCGGCAGTGCCCAGCAAAGCTCAATCACGCCCACCGCTCCATTTTCAAAATTAATGACGGACATAACCGTATCTTCACATCCAATATCCGCATTCACCTTGCTCACGCGCTGCGCGTATGCACAGGTGGGACGGCTCTGCATACAGGTACACAACATTTCAAAATCATGCACTCCGATAAAATGAAAAATCGAAACACGTCCGCCAAGCCGGCGCCCATTTGTTCTTGGGTTTGTTCGGCGAAGAAACATATGAATCGGTTCTCCCAGACGTCCCTGACGGACCGCATCACGCAGTTGTGCATAACGTGGATCAAAATGCAGTACATGTGCCGCCATCAGACGAACACCTGCTTGTTCCGCGTGCTTAACAATCATTTCCGCCTGATCGCCATTCGCTGCCAACGGTTTCTCCACCAACAGGTGCAACCCCTTCTTCGCCGCATATTCCGCATTTTCCAAGTGAAATTCGTCTGGTGTGCAGATACATACCGCATCTAACAACTCCTGGTCACACATCTTGCGAAAGTCTGTATATGCCGCACAGCCAAAACGTTTTGCTGTTGCATGAGCAGTTTCTTCCCGAAGATCTGTGACTGCCACCAGTTGTGCATTGGCACATTCTGCGACGATTCGCGCGTGCAGACTTCCAATTAAGCCCAAACCAATCACGCCAACGCGTAAAGTCTTCTGTACCATCTCTAATCGCCTCCTCTCCTATCCGATACAATTTAATTTGTTCGTTCTGTTTCCGAACTTACTGTGTTTTCATGTTACCATTCAATTTTAAATATGTCAAGAAATATTCATTAAAAAAACATTTTACTGTCATATTGTACAAATTGCTTTTCGACTTTTGTTAATATTGTCAATATCTTATGTCGTACTTTCCATGATATCATTTATATTATACACTGTTATTTATTATTTTTATGGTTGGTACTGCGCCTGTCAGGGTATTCATGGATCCTTATTCCGTTGCTTCCTGGATCCCTCAAAAGTCCTCCTGTCAGTCATCCGTTCGATCTTGCGGTGATTCCCCGCGGACAAAGGGACAAGCCTCAAGTACCCCCCTTCCATAACCGATAGTGTTTGCAGTTGCAGAGAGTAAGCGAAAGAGAAGAATAGTAGGAGTAATAGTAAAAATTTTATGAAATATACAATCGATCAAAAACATATTCGTCACATAAACCAGCGCATCATTCTTGACCGAATCGTACAGACCGAATCCATTTCTCGTGCGACCCTCTCCCGTCTGGTACACATCAGTAAATCTGCAATGACAGAGAACATTTCCGCTCTGCTTGGCACTGGAATCATTGAAGAAATTGGGGTCGGGCCATCGCACTCCACGGGAGGGCGCAAACCTATTTTGTTGAAATTCAACCGCAATTATGCACATATTGTTGCAATTGATCTGAACTATACCGATCCCATCTTCGTTCTTGCCAACCTTGGCGGTGATATCATCAACCGGTTTACCATCCATATCACACCCAGCTCTTCCTATGAAACCCGTCTTGTACTGGTAAAAAACGCAGTTTCTGCTCTGATTGCCTCTGCAGATCTGCAAAACAGCGAGAATTTGGTGATTGCAATTTCATCTCCTGGTATCTATGATCCTGTAACCGGCCTGCTTCGCATAAACAATCAATTTGCCACATGGCACTTACCCGAATTGTCTCAGGAGCTTGGTTCCATCTTTCGAACACAGGTACTGGTTGTAAACGACGTAAACGCTGCAGCCATCGGTGAACTGAACTACGGTGCCGGCAAAGGAATGCGCAATCTGTTGTATATCAGTTGCGGTCTCGGCCTTGGCGCTGGATTAATTCTCAATGGTGCACTTTATGAAGGAAGCTGCAGTGGTGCAGGTGAAATTGCAAATTTTATTGTTCCAGATGTGAAAAATATGCATCTGGAACAGCTGGTCCGTATGGATACTCTGCTGGAAAATCTTCGGAAGATGCCCGAGGAAGAACTGAGTGAAATCACAAAGAATCCAACACAGCTGGATTTTCAACAGGTGGTTCAGGCCTGGAAAAATGGTTCCCAGCTTGTGAACCGCCAGCTAGATCAGATTGCTCACCATTTGGGATACGCGATCTGCAACATGGTTTCTTTGCTCAATTGTGACTGTGTGATCTTTGGCGGTGAATACCGGATCTTTTGCGATCGGCTATTGCCTGTGATCAACCAGATGATACAGCAGCATGCATTTCATCCGGTTGACGTAGTTGCTTCAAGTCTTTCCCAGGATTCCGGAATCTATGGCCTCTTTTCTCTCGCAAGTGAACAGATATTCGACAGACTCTGCAACACCGCAGGCGTACAAAGAAAAGACAATGGATTTTAGAAGAATTTCGTATATAACAAAAGAAGAGGTAATCCATCCATAGTCCAAATCACTCCATCTCATCCCGGAGTCCGTCGATAATATGTTCTCTTCGGATCCGGCGGGAAGCATAGACCATGGTGATAAAGACAACAGAAAATACGCCCAGCACACTGAACCCCAGGGCGCGCCAGGGAAAGGAAAAGGCTATATCCACCTCTTCGGCGGATATCAGCGCCTTGTGAATCATCCAGGCCAAAAGCCCGGACAGCGGCACTCCGTACAGCAGTGTTCGCGTTCCGTAACACACACACTCAAACCGCATCATCCGGTTAAAACTTTGGTCAGACATCCCTACCGAACGGAGCATGGCCAGTTCCCGCCGTCTCAGGCGTATGTTCGTGGAGATGGTATTAAACACATTGGCCACCGCAATCAGCGAGATCATGAACACAAACAGGCAGGTAAATACATGGAGTACAAAGCTCATATTGCGGAAAAGATAAAAGGCAGCAGACAGGTTATAAATCCTGTACTCCAGTGCACTGCCTTCTTCCAGAAGCGTATTCTGGATCTCTCCAAGAGTCTTAGAAGGCATATCCGTCCAGAAAAGGATTCCCCTTTGTATTCTTCCTTCCAGCGGCGGTTCAACCTCTGCAAACTGTGTCTTCCTTTCCATCGGCACAGTCATCACAAGCATCCGGTCCGGCACATCTTCAAAGGTGGTATCCAGAGGGTAACGGTCCACAAAGGCGGCGCAGACCGTCTTTTCCTGCTCTCCATTCCCGGATATCAGAGTAAAATCTACAGAATTTCCCATATCATACGTTTCATGATCCTTGCCGTTTATGGCACACATGAGCACTTTTCCGGCCGGCCCCTGGTACTCCTCCCTGGACAGGCCCAGTTCATCGATAAATGCATAATAAAGATCATCCTCGATAAACTGCGTATACAATGGGATCTGCTGTCTGTTCCCGGTGCCGTCTTCTCCCATCCCTTGCCGGTACCATTTTAAAAAATCTTCTGGAAGCCCGTCTGTCAGAGCCGAATAGATCGGATTGATCTGCCAGGTACTTTTCTTGACCCCTTCTGTCTCCTTCAGCCGGTCAAAAAGCCGGAGAAATTCCGTTTCCGACAGATTCTCTATAACCAGAGAGAGATCACCGTCCGCCCCTTCTGCTGTATATCCCCTGCTCACCTGTTCCAAAGTTGTATTGAATGCGCTGCCCGCCACAATCAGGATCACACTGAAGGTCAAAGACAGGACCACACCCCGGTAACGTCTCCTGTTTCTCATAAAATTCTTCCAGGCCAGCACGCCTTCCAGTCCATAAAGTTTCCACAGAAACTTCGGTGCCCGAACCTCTTTTGCCTCTGTATGAATCTCTCCTGTCTGACGGATGCATTCCAGCACCGGAATCGAAGCCGCCTTTTTCGCCGGAATCCAGGCAGAGATCAAAATCGTCACCATACTGATCACAGCTGCCGCCCCCAGCGCAGGCACCGATATTGCCAGTTCCATGGACACACTGCTGTTTATCATGCTGCTGAAACGACCGGACACCACCGGAAGAAGCAGGCGGATACTGCCAATTCCGGCCAAAGTGCCAAGAGGAATCCCCATACAGCCGATGCACAATCCTTCAAAAAGCACCAGGCCTTTCAATTGTCTGGCTGTCGCCCCCACAGACATGAGGATGCCGAACTGATGAACCCGTTCGTTCAACGAGATATGGAAGGAATTATAGATCAAAAAAACGGATGCTGTCATGATGATCAGTACCAGCACACCTCCCACCGTATACAAGAAAGTGTGAAACAGCCGGTTATCAGAGATCCCCATAAAACGAAGCAGATTTTCATTGGCAGCCCAGCTGCTCCCATCGCTTTTGCTCCCGGCATAATTCCAAACTTTCCGGGGATCCTGAAGCTTTACGTACACACTGCAGCTTCCTGAAGCTTCACAGGCGGCACCCAGGTCCTGGCCGGTGATGACAGTATAGCCCGGCGATTCGTGCAGCTCAAATCCAGGCCGCTCATAGATACCGGTGACGGTATAGGTTCGTTCCCCGTCCCTGGTCAAAATCTCATCCTCTCGATACGGATCACACTGCGTAAGATTCCTGCCCTCTGATTCTCGATTGCCCACTGCTAATGTCAGTGTGTCACCAACCTGAATCTGGACACCGGACTTGATGGCGATGTGATCGGGAATCAGAATTTCCCGGCTGTTTTCCGGCATCCGGCCGATGGTCAGATGGATGGGAAGATCCTCCAAAGCTTCCTGACCAAATTCTGCAAGAAACAGATAAGGCTTTTGGGCGCTCTTCTCTTCTGCCCCTTCCAGCAAAGCATAACCGATATTTTGATACGCCGTTATATTCTCTGCCTGCGGATCCTTTTTCAGTTCCTGCAAAAGGGAAAGGTCTGCATCCGAAAATACCACATGCCAGTCCCCGCCTCTTGCGATCTCTTCCCGCATCAGATACTGGATCAGTGATGTGCCGAAGACCGCAATCCCGGTAAACAGCGCCGCCGACAGCACGACTCCAAGAACCGTTACCAGCGTTCGCGTCCGGCTGTGCCTGAGGCTCTCCAAAGCAACTCTGTGGAAGATATTGCCCCTCATAAGCGCTCCACCTTCTTTCTGTGGTCCGGCTTCTGCTGGTTTTGACTGTCCCGTATGATCTTTCCATCGGCAATGGTGATGATGCGTTTTGCCTGCAGCGCGATATTTTCGTCATGGGTCACCAAAAGCAGGGTCTGTCTGTATGTCTGGTTGCTTTCTTTTAAAAGCCGGACAATCTCCTGCCCATTGCGGCTGTCCAAAGCGCCGGTTGGTTCGTCGGCCAGCATGACAGCCGGAGCATTCATAAGCGCCCGCCCGATGGCGACCCGCTGCTGCTGTCCGCCGGAGAGCTGATTGGGAAGATGTTTTCTCCGGTCTTTCAGGCCCAGAAGCTCCAGCAGGTCATCCAGCCGCTCCTGATTGACTTTCCGGCGGTCCATAAGGATCGGAAGCGTGATATTTTCCACCACATTGAGCGTGGGAATCAGGTTGTTGAACTGGTAGATCAGTCCCACCTGACGCCTGCGGAAGATGGCCAGCTGCTCGCTGTTCCCCGCATAGATATCCTGTCCGTCCAGAAAGATCTTCCCCCGGGTGGGCGGATCCACTCCGGCAATGGCATGGAGCAGCGTGGATTTCCCAGAACCGGAAGAACCGATGATCGCTGTGAATTCTCCCTTTTTGACAGAAAGAGACACATGGTCCAGCGCAGTCACCTGGCTCTGCCCCTTTCCGTAGATCTTGCTTACATTTCTCACCTCTAAAAATTCCATATTACAAAACCTCTTATTTAAGTCCCGCATCTGCCCAGGGAAATTCCAGGGTCTGGAAGCATTTTCCTACACGTTCGTGTCTGAAAATCCTTCCGGAACTTCCCTGCTCAGATGCTGATGTTTTTGTTTGGCAGCTGCTTTACCATACTATCATAAAACATTTCACTTACATTTGCGTGACTTTTTGGTGAGAGTTTTGTCACTTCCAGAGGCCACAAATCGGTACATCATTCATTCTTTGGAAATCGAATGGAAAACACTGCTCCGCCGTCCGGGTGATTTCCGGCGGTGATCGTTCCGCCCTGTCCGGTGATCACAGACTTAGCAAGCGCAAGCCCGATCCCATATCCGGATGTTTTGTCACTTTTCCCCCGATAAAACCGGTCAAACAGATGGAGCAGATCTTCCTTACTGAAACCAGGTCCGCTGTCATGAATCCGCAGTTCCGTATACAAGAGTGTGTCTTCACAGATGATCTGAACAGACCCATGATCCCCGATGCTTTCCATGCAGTTTTTTAAGATATTCTGAACCGCCTGGGACAGCCAGTCAAGGTCTCCCTGGATATAGACATCCTTTGGAATCTCGGTCTGTATGACGATATCATGCAGATCCATGGAAATCAAAAACGGACGCAGCGATGTGTAGATCAGCTCTCCCACTTCCACCGGTACCCTCTGAAAGACCACGATGCCTGCATCTATTCGTGAAAGTTTTAACAAAGAGGTGATCAAGCTCTCCATCCGGAAAAGCAGTTCCTCTTCTTCCCGAAGGAGTGCAAGACGCTGCGCTTCCTTCGGATTATTTGCCAGCAGAGACAAAATCAGATTGATCGAAGTAAGGGGAGTGCGAATCTGATGGGCGATATTCGCAAGGGAATCTGACAGACGTTCCTTTTCTTTTTGAAGCGTTGCATTCTGTTCCCGAAAACGCAGCGTCATTTTACGGATCTCGCTTTGCAGAATTGACAGTTCTCCCTCTTCTTCTTCTGAGAGAAACAATTGATCCTGACCATGAAGCACCCGATCGATCTGTTCAGACATATCCGCGATCCGTTCATATCTTTTTTTCGTAAACATAAAAAAGGCTGCTCCATAACAGGCAGCCAATACCATCATCCATATTCCCCCGACCGGCCCGGCCAGCAGCAAACCTGCCGCTGCCGATGCCACCGTCAGGACCAGAAACACCCCGGCAAAATGCCGGATCTCTTTATTCCTAATCATCATTTCCTCCCAGCCGGTATCCGATTCCACGGACGGTCCGGATGATCGCGGGAGCAGATGGGTTATCCTCGATCTTCTCCCGCAGACGCTTGATATAAACCGTCAGTGTATTGTCATTGACATATTCTCCCGCCGCATCCCATAGTTCACTCAGCAGACAGTCTCTTGTGATCACGTTCCCCGGATTTCCTACAAACACCAGCAAAAGACGGTATTCCAGCGCAGAGAGAAAGATCTCTTTTCCATGCTTTTTCACAAGTCCGGTCCTGGTATCCACGCAGAGACCGCCAAACGCATATACGGAAGGAACTGCACCCGCCTTGCGAAATGCTGCCTGGATCCTGGCAATTAACTCTCTGGGACGAAACGGCTTGGTAATATAGTCATCCGCCCCCATGTTCAGACCAGTAACCACGCTGGCCTCATCGCCGGAGGCTGTCAGAAAGATTACCGGTATCTTCTGAGTCTGCCGGATCTGAGTACAGACTGCGAAACCGTTGCCGTCCGGCAGAGAGATGTCCACCAGCGCCAGATCAAACTGAACTCTTTCCAACACGGAAACCGCCTCCGCCTGACCCGATGCATGGGAGACCCCATACCCTTCTGCCTGCAGCAAAAGCGTCAGATTTTTTGCGATCTCCCTGTCATCTTCCACTAAAAATATCCGTTTCATCTTTTTCCAGCCTTTTTCCAGATTTGAGGACCCACATCCTTTCCGGTACTATGGTCTGAGCGCTTTTGTCACTTGGCGCACCGGCCCTGCCACATTGGTCTGATAAGAGCCGGATACCGCATAAACCTTATAATAATAAGCCGTAGAAGGAGTCAGCCCCATATCCACATAGGACGTTTTGCCCGTGGTTCCAATTTGGCTGTAGGTTCCGTTCACACGATCCGACCTGAGAATGATGTACTTCGCAGCTCCTGGTACCTTTTTCCAGGATACCTTCAGCCGGTCAGTCCCGGAAGAACTTACTTTCAGCTTCGTCAAAGAGTTCAATACCACCCGTACCGAGGTTTCCTCGGAAAACTCCCCGTAATACATATCCTTGATCGGACGAATTTTATAGTAATAGGTAACGCCTGCCTGCAGTCCTTTATGGGTAAAACTGCAGCCTCCCTGGGTTCTCAGCAGCCGATATTCGCCCGATGGTGATGTGGAATAATAAATCTCATATTTTTTTGCGCCTTTGATCCTGTTCCATTTGATGGTTGCACTTTGATACGTTGATTTCGCAATATATGCATGGATCGTGCCGCTTAAAACGGTTCTTCCGGACACCGGAGGACAGAAATCTCCATAACTTATTTTCTTTCCGATCTTTTTGCCCGCCCGTACTTTAAAGTAGTACGTCTGACCGCATTTCGCTTTGCTAAAGTTATAAAACGTTTTCTTAGAGGACGCCAGCCTCCGGAACCCGGAATTTGGTGAGGTGGAATAATAAATCTCATAACTCTTTGCGCCTGCCGCCGGACTCCAGCTCAGACGCAGCGCCGTACTTTTGGTCATCGTCACCGTCAGCGTCTTTATCCCGCTCGTATTTACGACACCCTGGCCGCCGTTGTTTCCATTGCCGCCGTTGACGGTTCCATTGGAAATATCACCTGAATTCCCGGCATTGTTGTTTCCGCTGCCTCCAGATGTATTACCTCCGGTGCTGCCGCCGGACGTATTCCCCCCGGTATTTCCGCCTCCAGTACTTCCGCCTCCGGACGTATTTCCTCCGCCAGTGCTTCCGCCTCCGGACGTATTTCCTCCGCCAGTATTTCCGCCTCCGGAACTGTTGTTGCCTCCGGCAACGGGACTTTTATTATTGGACAAACGAGATTTTAAGATAACGTGGTTTTGTGCATCAAGCCCCACATATACGACATAAATATTTCCACCATAAGAATGGATATCTGCTTCCGATATGGATCCGGACGCCGCCTTTTTTCCAAGAGCTGTCCACTGGTTGTTCACCAGATTTACCACGCGCAGCTCTTTGGATGTATTTCCATAATAGATAATATGAGGCGCATCACCGTGAAAACAGATATCTGTATTTACAGCCGATTCATTTGCGTAAGCATTGCTTCCGATTTTTTTCCAGGCACTGTCCGTTCGGGACAAGTCATAGGTGTACATCTCATTGGCATTCTGTCCACCGTTTCTGAGCAGATAAATCGTGGCTTTATGAATTTTTATGTTGCCGCTGCCTGCAGTCACGGAGAGATCTCCGGCTTTCTTCCATGTTTTTGAACCGGCATCATAGTACTTTACACGCAGCTGATTTCCGCTGCTTCGGTATGTCACTGCGGTTTTTCCGTTTTCAGCCGCAATCAAGGGGTTATAAGCCGCTTCCCCTGCACTGATCTGAGTGCCCAGAGAAACCAGTCCGCCTAAGCCATAGCGACTGACCGACAACTGATTGGGAGCAGCCCCTTCATTGTTGTAGGCGAAATACAGTCCGTCTGTACTGGATACCATATCAAAGTCATTAAAAGATCGTGTAATGGTACTGACATGAGTCCAGGCTGAACCGTCCAGCCGATACAGCTTCAGGCCATCTGTTCCCCGACCGGCAACGTAAAACTTTCCATTATATTTTTCAAGCTGAGGCTGGAAACTGCTCATGATATCCTTTAAGGCGCTGCTGCACGGACTCCACGTTCCACGGTCATATTTATAGAGCATCAGGCCCGAACCATAGGAACCCTCCCGAAGAACATACAGAACTCCGTCTGTATCCATGAAAGAATCTCCCATCTGGTACGTATATTCGCTTTGTTCTGATACCGTAGTCCAGTAGTCCTGACTTGATATATCCGTAAACGTAATATCAAACGTAATCTGATTCCCTGCACTGCTTCCCACATTGCTGATCACAATTCCGCTGTTGATTCCGTCCGAATAAACGATTGCACCATCTTCCAGAGAAGCTTTAGGATCCTGGCTTCCAAAAGAGGTGCGCTTGCTCTCTTGGGACAGCCAGGATGCATCTGTTGTCAAAGCCTTTTCTCTTCCGTTGCTGTCATAGGAGTCTCCGGAGCGGAACACATAGATCATATCTCTGGAACCGTCTATATTCGTATTCAGTGACGGATTCACCCGGTACACAATCAAGCCGGAACCAGGAATCAGATTTTCATAGCTGCTCTCTGTCTCCTTGTGCTGTTTCCGGTATTCCACCACAAAAAACTCACTGTCCGAATATCCGGTCTTCAAAATCAAAGCCTGCTGATCTTTCGTCGCCTCTGTCGTCATGGAAGCGGCATACAAAGAACAGCTCCGGGATGTGGTGACGGTATCCATCTGAAACCAGCCGGAACGCACGGAGCGAAGATATGCCAGAGGATATTGAACATACGCATTCTGGGATGCCATAATATCCCATCTTCCCACCGGCATGCCGCTGTGATCCCCTCTGTACAGATCCGGGTAGCCCATCGTGTGAAGAAATTCATGAATCAGCAGTCCTGTGTCGCCCTTTAAAAATGCGCCGTACTCGGGGATCAGATTGTAACTGCTTATCTTAAATCCGCCAAGTGATCCGCTTCCGTAATAGGTAGACTTATGACCATTGAAATTGAAATCATTTTTCCCATCATTGGTGCTGGGAACCACAATGGTCAGGTTGTCGATGATTTTATCCCCATTCTGATCTGCCGCAGGCGGCAACGACAGATTCCCGCCGCGAGTCAACTCATCAATGATCTTTGTAATGCCGTCATTTCCATAATAAGCATCTGCACTTCCGCTAAGTTTATACGGAGCCAACACAGATCCTGTCATCTGCGGAAAGATATTCTCCACAGACAGCTGGCCATATGATATGGCACTTAGATACTGTTTCATAGCCCGCGGATGAGCTGTATCTCCATCGTATAATTCTTTTACATAGCCTGGCCGTTTTACCGGACATTCGGAATCAGAGTGGCCGGCATGGCTGGTGTCCTTAAAATCAACAAATACCACCACATTGGCAGTTTTGGTAGTATTGCCGGACGCCGCCTTTACCGGCAGAAACACGGATCCCGCACTCCCTGCAATCATACACAGAGTAAGAATCATCGCTGTCAGCTTTTTGAAATTCTTTTTTACTTTTTCCATAAGAAGGGCTCCTTTTCTATCCTTAGAACGATTGATATGGGAAAATATAATTGCAAAAACATCTTCTGTTATTCGTCTTTGAAAAGCGGGGTCGAAAAATAACGCTCTGCGGTGTCCGGCAGTACCGTTACCACGGTCTTTCCCTTCCCAAGCTTCTTCGCCAGCTTCAGGGCTGCCGCCACATTGGTTCCGCTGGAGATCCCGCACATGATGCCTTCCAGCCTGGCCAGATCTTTCGCGGTCTGGATGGCCTCCTCATCGGTCACGATGTATACATCATCATAAATGTTCTGATTTAAATTCTCCGGAATCAGTCCGTCGCCGATTCCCATCTGCAGATGGGTCCCGATGGTCCCGCCGGCCAGAATCGCCGCATTCTCCGGTTCCACCGCCCAGATCTCAATCTCTGGATTCTGTGCCTTTAACACTTCCCCGATCCCGCTGATGGTTCCGCCGGTCCCGATGCCGGAACAAAAGCCATGGATCGGACCTGCCACCTGCTCCATGATCTCCAGACCCGTGTGATGCTTATGCACCATGGGATTGGCCGGATTCTCAAACTGCTGGGGCACGTAGACTTTGGGGTCCTCTTCTGCCATACGCATGGCGATGGAGAGGCATTCGTCGATGCAGTCGCCGATATTTCCGGCGTCATGAACAAGAACCACCTCAGCCCCATAGTGGCGCACCAGTTTTCTGCGCTCCTCGCTGACGGAATCCGGCATGATAATCACCGTCCGATATCCCCGAACCGCGCCGATCAGCGCCAGTCCGATGCCCTGGTTGCCGCTGGTGGGCTCCACGATCACCGTATCCTCCTTGATCAGACCATCTTTTTCTGCCTGTAGAATCATATTATATGCAGTTCTGGTCTTGATGGAACCTCCTACATTCAGTCCCTCAAACTTTACCAGCACCTCGGCACTCTCAGGATCTGCATTCATCCGGTTGAGACGTACCATGGGCGTATGCCCGATGGCGTCCAGTACATTTTCGTATATCATAGTAACTTTCCCCTTTCACCGCTTAGTTTGTCTGTTTTCTCTTTAGAATTCAATCTCATCCAGCTCATTTTTCTGGTCTGACAACGGATGGATGCATTCGGAATCACTTTCTTTTCTTCTCTGTCCACCAGTCATCTATACTGTACGTTGTCTGAATATACAAAACAGGTACTGTTTTTCAGCTGACTGCGTATTGCTGATACAAAATTTGCAGTCACAGCCGAATGTTCCGGCGGCGCTCCCGCCATGTCCGTGATCTGCAGGTCCAGATTCATACTCCTTTTACTCTATGGATATCTTACTATAAATCGAACCTGCCTGCAAGTTACTTTTCAAATCCATGCCGATGTTGAAACCTGATGCAAAAGGCAGTACATGAAGCATATCATAAAAACACTGCAGACCAGTATCAGCCGCTGTATTTGACAGATCCAGGAGGCGAAGCAGTCCATGCAGACAAGCTGTACAGCAGCCCTGATCCGTACAGGTCCTTAAGCAAAAAACCCGCTGTGCGGACTGCAAATGATCCACACAGCGGGTTTTCTATCTTATCCTATGATTATATCAGCAAGGATTACTCTGCCCCATAAAGGGTTTTCAGCTTGTTGAGATAGCTGTATCTTGCTTTTGCTTCGCTTTCGTTCTTGTCGAACAGCTTCGCAGCTCTCTCCGGATTTGCACGTTTCAGAGCATTGTAACGTACCTCTCCGTCAAGGAATGCCTGGTAATCTCCGGTCGGCTCCTTGGAATCCAGAGCAAATGCATCCTTACCCTCTGCAGCCAGTGCCGGATTGTAACGGAAGCAGTGCCAGTAACCAGCCTCAACCGCCAGCTGCTCCTCGGTCTGAGCCTTGCTCATACCTTTCTTGATACCATGGTTGATACACGGAGCGTAAGCGATGATCAGGGACGGTCCCGGATATGCCTCTGCCTCTGCGATGGCCTTCACGCACTGGTTGAAGTCTGCACCCATGGAGATCTGTGCCACATACACATAGCCGTAGCTCATGGCGATGGAAGCCAGGTCTTTCTTCTTCACATCCTTGCCGCCTGCTGCGAACTGAGCGATCGCGCCGGTGGGGGTTGCCTTGGAAGCCTGCCCGCCGGTATTGGAGTAAACCTCGGTGTCAAATACCATGATGTTGATATCCTGGCCGGAAGCAAGCACATGATCTACGCCGCCGAATCCGATATCATATGCCCATCCATCGCCGCCGAAGATCCACTGGGACTTCTTAGCGAGGAATTCTTTGTCTTTCAGAATTGCCTGTGCCTTGTCACAGCCGCATGCCTCTAAAGCTGCCACCAGTTTGTCCGTAGCCGTTCCGTTGGTTGCACCGCATCCGTAAGTGTCAAGCCATTCCTGAGCCGCTGCTTTTACGTCTTCTTTCTCTGCGTTTGCAGCCAGATCTTCCACTTTCGTTTTCAGACCGCCGCGAATTGCATTCTGCGCCAGCAGCATACCATAACCGAACTCAGCCGCATCCTCGAACAGAGAGTTGGACCATGCAGGACCCTGACCCTTCTGGTTCACGGTGTACGGTGTGGATGGTGAAGAGTTGCCCCAGATGGAGGAACATCCGGTTGCATTTGCAATATACATTCTGTCACCGAAGAGCTGGGTGATCAATTTTGCGTAAGGAGTCTCGCCGCAGCCTGCGCATGCGCCGGAGAACTCTAAGAGCGGAGTCTTAAACTGGGATCCTTTTACCGTAGACTCTTTGAACTTCGCGATGACATCTGCTTTCTCCGGCAGCGTTACTGCGTAATCAAAACCTGCCTGGCAGCCTGCATTGGCTTCCATATTTGCCATCTCGATCGCTTTTGCACCCTTCTTGCCCGGGCAGACGTTCACACAGGAACCGCATCCGGTACAGTCATAAGCGGATACTACGATAGCAAATTTCTTGTCCGGCATACCGGTCATATCCAGTACCTGCATTCCTTCCGGAACCTTTGCAGCCTCTTCCGCGGTCATAGCCACCGGACGGATAACCGCATGCGGACATACGTATGCACAGCGGTTACACTGGATACAGTTCTCCGGATTCCATACCGGGATATTGACTGCGATACCGCGCTTCTCGTATGCGGAAGTACCGGACGGAGTCGTGCCGTCCACATAATCTTTGAATGCGGATACCGGCAGCGTATTGCCTTCCTGAGCGGATACTTTTGCCTGGATGTTGTTGACGAAATCAACTGCATCTTTTCTTCCGTTCTCTGCGTGAGTCATAGCCAGACCTTCGTCTGCCGCGCTCTTCCAGCTGTCCGGAACCTGAATCTCAACCACCTGTTTTGCACCTTCGTCGATGGCTGCCCAGTTCTTTGCCACCACATCATCACCCTTGCGGCCGTAGGTTGCCTTTGCAGCAGCCTTCATCAGGTCGATCGCCTGCGCTTCCGGAATGATGTCAGCCAGTTTGAAGAATGCGGACTGAAGGATCGTGTTGATCCGGGTCGGTCCCATGCCGGTCTCGATACCGATCTTCACACCGTCGATCACATAGAACTTGATGTTGTGGTTGGCGATGAATGCCTTCACCTGTCCCGGAAGATGCTTCTCAAGACCTTCCATATCCCACGGGCAGTTCAGAAGGAACGTACCGCCGTCCACCAGCTCCTGAACCATGTTGTATTTATTTACATAAGAAGGATTATGACATGCTACAAAGTTCGCCTTGTGGATCAGGTATGTAGACTTGATCGGCTTCTTTCCAAAGCGAAGGTGAGACATGGTCACACCGCCGGACTTCTTGGAGTCATAATCAAAGTATGCCTGTGCATACATATCGGTATTGTCACCGATGATCTTGATGGAGTTCTTGTTGGCACCGACTGTACCGTCTGCGCCCAGACCCCAGAACTTGCAGTTGATGGTACCTTCCGGAGTTGTAACCAGAGGAGCGCCGGTCTCAAGAGACAGGTTGGTCACATCATCCACGATACCGATGGTGAATTTCTGCTTGGTTGTATTCTCATATACTGCAGCGATCTGTGCCGGTGTGGTATCCTTGGAACCAAGGCCGTAACGTCCGGTGAAGACCGGTGTGTCGTTGAACTTCGTTCCTTTCAGAGCTGCGACAACATCCAGATAAAGCGGCTCGCCCAGTGCGCCCGGCTCTTTGGTCCGGTCGAGAACGGTGATCTGCTTCACGGAATCCGGAATTGCAGCAATCAGCGCTTCTGCACTGAACGGACGGTACAGACGTACCTTTACAACGCCGACTTTGCGGCCTGCAGCCATCAGATAATCGATGGTCTCCTCGATGGTATCACATGCAGAACCCATAGCGATGATCACATGCTCTGCATCTGCTGCTCCGTAATAGTTGAATAATTTATAATTGGTTCCGATCTTTGCATTGACCTTGTCCATGTACTCCTGAACGATCGCCGGAAGTGCATCGTAGTACGGATTGCATGCCTCACGGGCCTGGAAGAAGATATCCGGGTTCTGAGCGGAACCTCTCTGGCACGGATGATTCGGATTCAGCGCATCTTTTCTGTATGCGTCGATGGCATCCATGTCCACCATCTCTTTCAGATCCTCGTAATCCCACTGCTCAATCTTCTGGATCTCGTGAGAAGTACGGAATCCGTCGAAGAAATTGATGAACGGAAGACGTCCTTTGATGGCTGCACAGTGAGCAACCGGTGTCAGGTCCATAACTTCCTGTACGCTGGACTCACAGAGCATCGCTGCGCCGGTCTGGCGGCATGCGTAGACGTCAGAATGATCGCCGAAGATCGACAGTGCATGGCTTGCCAGTGCACGTGCAGATACGTTAAACACACCCGGAAGTCTCTCACCTGCTACTTTGTACAGGTTGGGGATCATCAGTAAGAGACCCTGGGAAGCGGTAAAGGTTGTGGTAAGTGCGCCTGCCGCCAGAGAACCGTGCACAGCACCTGCTGCACCTGCCTCGGACTGCATCTCGGTTACCTGTACGGTCTGTCCGAAGATATTCGTCCTTCCCTGGGTTGCCCACTCATCTGTCGCTTCTGCCATAACAGATGACGGTGTGATCGGATAGATCGCTGCAACGTCGGAATATGCATAAGACGCATGAGCCGCTGCATGGTTTCCATCCATGGTTTTCATTTTTCTGGCCATTTTGTTATTCCTCCTCATTTAAATATCAATAAGACCTTTATACATGACAACCGAAAGCCCTTTTAAGGGCCTTCGGATGTTTTTATAAGAATAGTTCTTATCATACGGATTCATTTTATCACAGATTGCGCAGATTGTCCATTTTGGATTTGAAAAATTTATGGAATTTTCACTTATGCCAAAGTCTCCCTTTTTCAGCAGAAAAAACGTGCCACAAAATATGGCACGATAAAGGGAAATTCAGGCATTTTTCATCACATTTTCAAAATAAGTGTCCCGAATATTCTGATTGAGATTGTTCGTATTCCGCTCTTTTAACATCCGGCAGATTTTCTCATGGGCCTCGTATAATTCCTGTCCTCTGCCGGTCCCGACCATATGGGTGACTGTATCCAGACGGATCGACCAGGTCAGCATCTGCACCACCCGGTTGATCTTATCGATCAGAGGATTGTGTCCCATATGAGACACTGCATCGTGAAACTCATTGTCCGCCTGAAAAACCGCATCCGTATTCTTGGAACCTTTCTCAATCTCGGACTTCATACACCTTAACTTCTCCTCCAGATTCAGCATGTCTTCTTCTGTATACTTGGTCATTGCAAGCCGGATGACTCCCGCCTCCATCATCTCCCGAAGCTCCATAAGATTGCCATAGGAATCCGACTGGTTGAGAATGATTCCATAAATCATAGGATCAATCATACTCTCTGTAAAACCTTCACATACAAAAGTCCCTTCCGCACGGCGAATCTCCAAAACGCCCAGATAAACCAGAATCTTAATGGCTTCGCGTATGGAATTCCTTCCCACTCCCAGACTCTCTGACAATTCCAGCTCAGTCGGAATCTTATCGCCGGGACACAGCTCTTTATTGATCATGCCGTCAGTCAGGCAGTTGATGACCCTCTGAACCACCGATTCATTATTTAACTTCTTCAGGTAACTGATGTTCTGACTCATAAGCCCTCCCTGTATTTCCAAAATCCTACATACTACTTTATTACATGGAGGAAAAAATGTCAAATAAATCTTAGACCAAATCCTTTTGTTTCTCTTTGCATACTGCCCCTGAAAGATCTTGGTCCTGTCACATCTTTTTTCAGAATCTGCTCTGTATCCACCTCATTGAGCAGGAAGGAGAAGGATTCCATATGATTTTCATCCCCCTCCCATGTCCAGAATCTTTCACGCCAGTACCTTCCGATAGGTAAGCTGCTTTAGCGCATCCAACAATTCCTGTTCCTGTACATCAGTCAGATTCTCCATGGGCCGCCGTACATGCGAGGTACGGATCACACCCTCCGCCTTCAGGACCACTTTATAGGCAGCAATATTATTGATCCTGCACAGCAGCGCATTCAGAACATTTGTTCTTCTCTGCAGTCTGGTCGCCCGTTCCATGTCTTTTTGGCAAAGCGCATCCCACAAAGCAGCGTAGTGTTCCGGAATGCACATGGCATTTCCGGATACCACGCCGTCTCCGCCCACAGCCACCACTGCCTGGAACAGATGATCCGGCCCGACCAGAACACGGAAGCGCCCGTCCTGCACCGTCATCAGCTGCTGCAGCCTGGTCATGTCAGGATAACTGTATTTGGCTCCAATGACATTCGGACACTGCGCCGCCACCCGCTCGCACACGGCAGCAGACAGATCATTGACCGCATTCTGCGGGATTCCATACAGATATACCGGAAAATCTTCCGGCACGCTTCTGGCAACCGCCAGATAATAATCTGCAATTCCTTCATCGCTGAGTTTGTAAAATGCCGGGGTGACCACTCCGATCCCATCGGCACCGATGGACACTGCATGCTGCGCCAGCGTGATGGTCTCTTTCAGATTCCATGCGCCCACATGTACAAACACCGGTACCCGCCCATCCGCATGTTTTGCCACGGTCTCTGCCGTCTGCATGCGTTCCTCTGTGGTCAGATACATCATCTCCCCGGTGGTTCCGCAGGGATACAAACACTGCAGTCCTCCGTCGATGCAGTGATCGGTCAGTCTTTTTAAAGATTCCACATCGATCTCATCCTGCTCAGTAAGAGGCGTGATCATGGGCACCACCGTTCCATATAATTTTTTCATCATTTCTCTCCTGTCTTTCCATTTTCCATCCGCCAAATGGCAGTCTATGCCAGCCAGTCTTTCAGATCCACCGCCTGGCCGATCTCAGCTGAATAATAGGCCCCATAGATCAAAAGAAGCGTCTCTTTTGCCAGGCGAAAATCGGATTTCGGCATCCGTCCGTATGCAGTGCACTCTAAAAAATCCTGCAGCTGTCCCACATAGCCCCGAAGCATGGCTTCCTCCACCAGTACCTGATGCCAGCCTATATTCTGATCATTCTTCTCCATGACCGCTTCTTTTTGAATCCCCTTATCATCGGCAAAATAAGCTTCCAGAAGATTGTTGGGGGTCATATTGATCCGATACACCGCATCATTTCCGAAAAGTTCCATCCGGTTGTAAATCTGGCTGAGAAACAAATCCCCGGCCAGAATGCTTGCTTTCGTCCCGTCTGTAAAGGTGATCACCACCTGCGCCCAGTCCTCCACATCCATGCTGTTTGTATGAAGCGCACGTTTTTTCTCAGGATCCCATCTGCCCGCGATACAGGCACAATCGCCCAGAACCGACCGGACGCCGTAAGCTTCTCCCTTCGCCTCCATCTCTTTTCGTTTCAGATACAGAGCCGCCGCCACAGGATGTGTTCCCTGACGGATCAAGGCTCCTCCGCCGTTCGCCTTCCAGCTGGCCGCATGGGCTGCGTGAGAACCCTTATGTCCGGTCTGTCCGCAGATCGCAAGCAGCGTCGTCTTTTTCTTCTGCACCAGCTCCAGCGCACGGACAAAAGGCGGGCTGTAGATCCAGTTCTCCGCATAGTACAAAGCCCTTCCCGATTCCTTCTGCTTTTGTTCCAGCTTTTTTAATGTTCTGGCTACCTGCTCTAGCATCTGCTTTTTTGATGTGTGCCCCGGAAGGTCTTCCCCCTGTCCAAAATACCCGGTCAGCGGTTTTTCGCAGATGACGTCTTTCCCGGCTTCCAGCGCCTTTTCCACCATCCACAGATGAACCGCCGGGGGCGCCGCAATATCCACAATCTGTATCTCAGGATCACCTAACACTTGTTCAAAATCTTTCGTCCAGCGCGCAAAGTGAAATTCTTCCGCAAACCGGTCGGTGCCTGGTTCCAGCGAACACACCGTTTTCAGTCTGCAGTCCAGACCGCAGATCCTCTGATAGCTGGCCGCATGCATCCTTCCCGCCCAGCCGGTACCAACCAGCGCCACTGTGATCACCGGTCTTGTATGAAATTTTTGCATCTGTTTTTCTTATCCTTTCTCATTCGCTCTAAGATTAATCTCATCCAAAATTTTCCTGACACTGCACATCTGCTTAAGACCTGCTCTGGGAGCCTCTCCTTCCAGATACTGTCTCAGAGATTCCAGCACAAAGTCCGCATAATAGATATCACTGTCCGTGCTCATGGAAATCTTTTCTGTCTTTTTTCCAAAAATCCGCTTCTCAAAACAGTTGTCTCCCAGGGTGTAATAGCCGTTCCTGGTCACAATATTCCAGCGGTTATCCCGCTGCTCTTCATCCATCGGATACGCATAACCCGTCTCCAAAAGCAGTGTGGCCTTGCCAGACAGCCGGATCAGAGACGTGCCATAGGTCTCGATGTCATACTTGCTGGCGCGGTGGTAGCCGGCGGCCAGAACCTCTGCATCGTCGGAGTCTGTCAGGAACATGGCCATATCAAGAAAATGCACGCCCAGATTGGTCATACAACCGCCTCCGGCCTGCCTGATCTGCAGCATCCAGGGGGAAGTCGTCTCATAGCGGCTGACTGGTCCTGCGATAAATTTAAACGCCAGATGAAGAATATCACAAGAAGCCACCTCTTGTTTAAATGCCTGCAGCAGCGGGCTGTAGCGCCACACAAACGGTATCGCACAGAACACGCCTGCCTCCCGGGCCGCCTTTTCTACCAGTTCCACGTCTCTGGCACAAAGTCCCAAAGGTTTCTCTATGGTAAAAGGAATGGACCTCCCAATCAGCTTCATGGCCAGCGCAGGCATCTGGTCATGGGGTGCAAAAGCAAATACAAACTCCGGCCCTGCCTCGTCCAAAAGCCGGTCTTCTTCTGTGTACCAGCAACAGCCAAGCTGTTCTGCCAGCCCACGGGCCTTTTCTTCATCCGGATCGCTAACCGCGGCAATGTTCAGATGCCGGATTTTCGTCGCCCGGACATAAAGCGGAACATGCCAGTGGCTTACACCAACCAGTGCGATCCGTATTGTCTCGATTGTCTTCATGTTGATCTCCTGTTTTAAATTCTGTCTTCCCGATACCTGGGAAGACCCCTGCTTTCCCGGCCGCCTTGCAATGCATTTTGTCAGCCTAAAGCGTGTTTGAAAACTGCTTTCCGGCAGATGGCGGGAATGAATTTTCAAACACGCTCTACTGGCTCTGTCCGGGTTTTTGCGGTCATAAGAGTTTCGCAGGCGGAGCGGCAGCCCATCGCCCCGCCTGGAAAATCACTCCCGAAAAACCTTTAATATTTTTCCCGGGTGGTGCTTAAAAGTTCATACAGTGCTTTCTGATCGTCGGTTGCCGAGCCTAAAAATTCATCAATCACGCTCTGGGTTGCTTCCTTAAATACAGATTTGTCAACCTCGGTGATCTCGACTCCTGCTGCCTTCAGTTCTTCCATCGCCTCTTCTTCTGCATTTGGCCACAGCTCACTGTTGTACCACTGGGTATAACGCTCTCCCGCTGCCGTCACAGCTGCCTGATCTTCCGCCGAAAGACTGTCATACCAGCTCTTGGAGATCACAACCGGGTCGGGAATGGAGAACTGCTCCGTAAGAGACAGATACTTGGCAACTTCCTGCATGCCGTTGGCCAGGATGACCGGTGCAGAATTTTCCAGGCCGTCGATGGTTCCCTGCTGAAGCGCCGTGTACACTTCGCCCCAGGCCATCGGGGTCGCCGATGCACCCATGGCATTGATCGTGCCGGCCAGAACCGCATCCTGCATGCAGCGTATAGTCAGACCATTGAGGTCCTTGGGTGTTTCCACTTTTCTCTTAGAATTGAGAATGCTTCTGGTTCCAAGATTCTGCCATGCAATGATCTTCATCCCGTACTGTTCCACGTTCTGTGCCAGAAACGCAGACACTTCCGGATCGGTCAGCGTCCCGATCGCCTGATCCTCGGAATCCCACAGATAGGGAAGCGACAGTACAGACCACATATCGTCATAGTTGGAAAAATCGGTAGCTGCAAACTCGCTCATCTCGATGGTTCCGCTGATCATGCCTTCCATGGCCGCGATCTTGTCTCCCAACTGGGAGGATGGATACAGTTCCATGACGATACGCCCCTCTGACTCTTCTTTCAGAAATTCACCCAGCTGGTTGATCCCGTCTGCCTGAGTACCGGTCGCCGGGAAAGTGGCTGAGAACTTTGCCGTAAGAGCACCATCCGCTGCTTCCTGAGGCGTCTCTGCCGCATCGGTCTCCCCTTCTGCCTCTGCGGGCTGCTCTTGTGCTGCCTCGGGAGTCGGAGCCGGTTCTTCTTGCTTTCCTCCGCATCCGGATACCATCGCCGCTGTCATCGTCATGGCCAACAGTACAGACAATACCTTGTTTCTTCTTTTCATGATTATTTCCTCCATTCAAGTTCCGCATCCATATCCGCTCCGCCCTGGATCTGGAAGTATTTCCGGGCGTTTCACCCCCTGAAATCCTTCCGGGCTCTGCTCCTTTGGATGCTGATTTCAAGTTCCGCATCCATATCCGCTCCGCCCTGGATCTGGAAGTATTTCCGGGCGTTTCTCTCCCTGAAATCCTTCCGGGCTCTGCTCCTTTGGATGCTGATTTTTAGTTCCGCATCCGCCGATGCTGTTTTATTTCTCCCCCATGGATCGGGGCAGAGTGCTTCGTTAAGTCAGTGTCTGAAAACACTTTTTTAAATATTTTGCAGACTGTTTCATCCCAATGGACGCGTCCGGAATGTCATCCGGATGCCAGCGGCGTTCGTATTCCAGGGAAAGCCAGCCCCCGTATCCATAATCGTGCATCATCTGCAGAATCCCCATCCAGTCCAGATCTCCCTGTCCCACAATTCTAGTGACCACATTGCGCTCCTCTTCCTTTGGATGCGACACCTGATCCGACACAAACGGAAGATTGCCTTCCTTAAACTGAAGATCCTTCACATGCACATACGCCACTTTTTCCATCTGCAGAGGGATCGCCGTCTGGTAGTCTTCCTGAAGCGTAAACGCAAGATTCGCCTGGTCGTAAAGGATTCCCACATTGGGATGACCGATTCGTCTGGCAGCTTCGATGCTCTGGGCCGCAGACACGGTCATGGTGTTAAAATGATTTTCCATCACCAGAACCACCCCTTCCCTCTTTGCCTCTTCCCCGAGCACCTGCATGCTTTCCACCAGCTTTTCCAGCATTTTTCCTTCTGGATCCTGATCACCGGCTGCAAAATTTCCCGCATAAATTCGTATGTATCTGGCACCGAGATATTTGGCATATCCAATCACCTTTCGAATCCCCTCCATCTCAGCAAGACGAACCTTTTCATCCAGCGAATTAAATCTGGAATTATAAGGCGTAAGAGCGATGATTTGGATTCCCAGCTTCTGTGCCGTCTCCTTCAGAGCAGCCAGTGTCTCTTCCCCGCAGTCTGTCGGAATCCCGCATCGATAATCGTCCTGAACCACGATCTCCGCACCGTCCAGGCCGATTCTGTGAAACAGCGCCAGTGCTTCCTGCACTGTGTATTCCGGCGTCCCCATGGTATGTCCTGCAATCTTAAAATTTACCATTGTACCGCTCCTTATTCCAGATTCGGAAGACCGGCGGCGGTCAGGATCCGGTTCATCAGTTCATGAGTCTTAAAAGCGTCCGCCGCGCTGGTCAGCGGTACCGTCCCATTCTTCAGACAGTCGAAGAAATGCGCATCCTGGTCCGCAAATCCAAGCTTGTCCTCCACTTTTGCCCAGCCCATGGCAAGGGGCGTCAGCGTAGTCACATGAGCTTCTTTTTCATCCACCACTTTGATGCTGTCCGGTGCATTTACGTAAACACTTCGGTTGTGTCCGTGAATCTCCATGGTCTCCACCCACTGCCCGGACGCACGGTCTGCCACCAGCATCCCAACTGTCCCGTTCTCAAATTGAAGCTGTGCCGTACAGAGGGTTTCATAGCAGGGATCGGTATAAATGCTGTGAGCTTCCACCGAGACGCATTCGCCGCTCAGATAGCGCATCAGATCCACCATATGGATGGCATTTTCCAGGGTTGCCCGATACTCGGAAGCCGGCCGGTTTTTCTGGGCAATGATCACATCCGGCACCTGGTCTTTGTATACCTCTTTTGCTTTCTGATACACCGGGGCAAAACGGCGGTTAAAACCAATCATCAGCGTCCGCCCGGTCTTCTCGGCCAGCTCCGCCATATCATGAGCCTCTTTTAAAGTCAGGCCCATGGGTTTTTCACAGAAAACATCAATTCCCGCTTCCAGAAGCTTTTTGACCTGCTCTGGGTGTTCCTGCTTGGGCGACAGGACAAAGGCACAGTCCAGATCCAGTTTTATCAGATCCTCAACCGTATCCACAGCCTGGCCAATGGCATAACGCCTCTGCGCCTGCCTGGCACTTTGGGGGTGTTTCGCCATACAGCCCGCCAGTTCCACATCTTCTCTGGCGCTCAGGATCGGCAGATGAGAAATCTTAGCAATCGCTCCCACGCCGATGACGCCTACTCTGAATTTTTTTTCCAACGAATATTCCTCCATTCCATACAAAATCTAAACGGTGTAACCCAGAAGGGTCGGCAAAAAGGTCACAAGAACCGGCACATAGGTGACCAGCATAAGCACCGTAATCTCTCCAAGCAGATAAGGAAAGATTCCTTTGGCACAGCGCTCCACCGAAATTCCGGAAATCTTGCTCGCAATAAACAGACAGGCCCCCATGGGCGGTGTGCCCGCACCGATGACCAGATTCAGCACCATGATCACGCCCAGATGCACCGTACTGATCCCAAGCGTCGTGGCAATAGGCTGAAAGATCGGCGCCAGGATGATCAAAGCTGCCGCTCCGTCCATGAACATTCCCATCATCAAAAGCAGAAGATTCAAAAGCAGAAGAAACACAATCTTATTGGTGGTAATTGACAAAAACAGTTCCGCCACGATCGTTCCCATCTGCAGAGCACTCAGCGTATAGGCCAGAATCTTCGCGCAGCTGATGATCATCAGGATAGCGCCGGACTGGGCGCCCGCTTCCAGAAACATCCCCCACAGATCTTTCACTTTCACTGTCTTCGTGATAAAAATGCTGGCCACCAGGCTGTAGGCCACCGCCATAGCACCCGCTTCCGTAGCTGTACAGATACCGGTCATAATACCGCCTACGATGATCACCGGCATCCCCAGCGGAATCAGGCCTTCCTTCAGAATCTTCTTTTTTTCATCTCTGGAAAAGCCTTCTTCCATACGCGGGAAATGGTACTTACGGTCACGGATCGCAACCACGGTCATAAGCCCCAGTCCGATCAGGATCCCCGGAATGGCGCCTCCCATAAACAGGGCGCCGATGGAACAGTTGACCGTCACCGCAAAGACCACCATCATAATGCTGGGCGGGATAATGGGTCCGCAGGTGGAGGAGGACGCCGTAACACCCACAGACTCTTCAGGAGTGTAGCCCTGGTTGACCATGGCTGGAATCAGGATCCCTCCGATGCAGGAAGTGTCTGCCTGGGCAGACCCTGTGATTCCGCCGAAAAACATGCTGGCCACAATATTGGCCTGGGCCAGACTGGCAGGCATCCTGCCGATCACCAGCAGCGCCAGGTTGATCAGTTTTTCTGTGATCCCGCCCCGGTTCATGATAATGCCGGCCAGAATATAAAAGGGAATCGCCAGCAGTGTTGTGGAACTGACTCCGGTATATACCGACTGGCACATGACCAGAAGTGCCAGCGGAGATCCTTTCGTCACGCTGAGCGCAACCAGACTGATCAGACCTGTCAGTCCCAGACTGATGTATACCGGAATCCCTACTAAGATAAAGACAAAGACCAGCGCTACCAGACTTACAATCAATATACTCTGCATATGTTTTCTATCCTTTCTCTTTAATACTCAGAGGGCGGATCTTTTAGAATCCTCTCCGGTGTCCGTCTCAGAAACTCATACAGATTCAGCCCGATCCCGATGGGAAGAAACATATAAAAATAACTGTATGGTATCTTCAGCATGATCGTCCTCAAATTGCCGGTTGAAGTCGCATACTGGATACAGGTCACAAAGAACACGGTCAGAAAAACCAGAGCCGCCAGCGTGGTAAGCGCCCGGATCGCAATTCTCCCCTTCCTGGGAAAAAGCCCGGTCAGCGCAGTCAGCTCCGTGTGCCCTCCTTCTCTGGTGGCTTTCGCACACCCGAACATAGCCATGGCCACCACCAGTACTTCCTGTACCTCCGCACTCCACATGATTCCGCTTTTTAATACGTAGCGGAAAAACACCGTCACGAAGACCAGTACCACGATGCAGCCAAAGCTGATCCCTACCCCCAGATCTTCGATCCCTTTGACCACACGGTCGAATGCCGGAAAAAAATTCCGATCCGATTCCTTCATAAGACATCTCCTTTCTGACTTTCCTTTAGTATGTACCAGTTTCCTGTGAAGAGAAAGTGTAATCGTTTACTTTTTTGAAGAAAAAAATTTCCAATATATTTTTCTGAATATTCTGGAAACTCTTTGTTTTTTATCGCCGTTTATCCATTTTCTTCCCGTATAATTCGGAAAATATCGGCAAAACCACCATACTTTATCCTTTTTTTGACCCTTATGATTTCGTCTTCAAAATGTATTCGTTTACATTTTGTTTTTTCATTATAACAAGTCCATTAACGTTTGTCAATCACAACATGATGCACATTAGTGCCAAATAATATAGTTGAAAATTATGCATATTATACAACACACAGGAAGCACTTGACAAAGTCTTTTTTGGATTGTATAGTTAATTGGAAGAGAAAATATGTAAACGTTTACCGAAAGAGGGTTATGAAATTGATCACCATTACTGATGTTGCGAAAGCTGCCGGTGTGTCCACTGCCACTGTTTCCCGGGTATTAAGCGGCAAAGATTCTGTAAAGCCCGCCACGAAAGATGCAGTTATGGCTACGATCCAGCAGCTGAACTACAAACCCAATACCCTGGCGCGCCAGATGCGCACCCAGAAGACACAGACGGTCATCGTCATCGTCCCGGATATCAGCAATACTTTTTTTTCCGAGATTTTATTCGGAATCGAACAGACCGCAAAAGAATATGACTATCAGATCCTGATCGCGGACATGCACAGTCAGCCTTATATGGAAGATTATTATTTCCAGGCCATCCAGCAGCGGACCGTGGACGGTATCATCTCCTTGTCCGCCAGCATTGCCAAAAGCCTGATGGAACAGGTGGCGGAGGAATACCCCATCGTTGTAGCCTGCCAGTATCTGGAGAATTACAACGTTCCCAATGTCACCATCGACAATATCAGTGCTGCATCTGCCATCACGGAGCATCTGATCCGCCTGGGGCATACGAAGATCGCGCATATTACCGGCCAGCCGACTTCGCTTTTGTACCGGGATCGTTTTAACGGTTATATTTCCGCCCTTGCCGCCCACCAGATCGCCATCGACCTGGAGCTGGTCCGTTATGGAGCTTCCTCGATTCAGAGCGGCTATGACCAGATGAAGTTTCTTCTGGATCTGGACCAGTCCATAACTGCCGTGTTTGCAGCCGGAGATGTCATGGCCGTGGGCGCGATCCGGGCGCTGAAAGACGCCGGCCTGCAGGTGCCAGGGGACTGCGCGGTTGTAGGATTCGATGACATCGAGATCTCTGCTTTCTGGGAACCGTCCCTGACAACGGTACGCCAGCCCCGGTTTGACATCGGAAAAACTGCTTTTTTGAAGCTGCTGAAGCTGATGCATCACCAGCCTTTGATCCACGTCCAGGATATTCTGGATTATGAAATCGTCATTCGGGAAAGCTGCGGATACCAGCAGCAAATCACATAACCGCATCGGACCTTAGTGTACTGACCGCATGATATGCAGTCAAACCTCCGTGCCTGAATTTCCATCAGACTGCGTGGTAGGCGGTCAACGATGCCACCGCATCGCCTCCCTTCTCCGCCTTGCTGATGAAAATTTATCCTACGGAGTTACGCCAGATATAATCCAGACAGCACATTCGTGTGACAGCCAAAGGATCCGATGCAAAACTTCTATATAGAATTGAAATCAGGAGATGAACGAATATGAAATGTAAAGGCATCATAGCAATCGCCCCGGGCGATCCCCGTATGATCGAAGTAGATGTACCAGAACCCGGCCCTCATGAGGTCCAGATCCGGATGGCGGCCTCTTTAGTCAGCGCCGGAACCGAGCGGGCATGGGTTCAGGGCCTTCCAAACGCGACCCCTGCTTATCCTTATGTCCCGGGCTACTGCTGCGCCGGCCAGGTGGTAAAGACGGGAAAAGATGTGACTGGATTTCAGCCCGGAGACCGGGTAGCTTCCTTCGCCGTGGATGTAGGACACAGGGAGATCGGCAATGTGCGTGACCTGGAAGTGGTACATATCCCCGATGGCGTCAGTTACATCCATGCCGCCTTCACAAGCCTCGGACAGACCGCCCTTCAGGGGGTGCGCAAATGCAGAATCGAACTGGGAGAAAGCGTCGTCTCTCTGGGCCTTGGCATCGTCGGCATGCTTGCTTTGCAGTATGCCCATCTGTCCGGCGCCCAGCCTGCCATCGGCATGGACCCCATGGAAAAGCGTCTGGAGATTGCCCGGGCGTGCAACGCGGATCTCACTATTGACAACAGCCAGGAGGGATGGGAGCAAAAGCTTCTGGACGCCACAGACCAGAAAGGACCAAGCGTCGTCCTTGACAACACCGGTGTCCCAAAAGCCACCGCTTCTGCATGCCAGATGGCGGCAGACTACGCAAGAGTCTGTATTCTTGGCTGTCCCAGGGGAACGGTTGACTTTAATTTCTGGAGAGACGTCCAGAAAAAATCCATCACCATCATCGGCGCTCACGCCGTGGACTCCATCCCCCTTTATGAGTCCTACCCACATTTCTGGACCTATAAAGACGATGCCGCCTGCTTCCTGCGCTTTGTGGAAAAAGGTGCTCTCGTTCTGGATCCGATGATCGACGAGATCGTTGACAAAAAAGAGGCAGAAGCCGCCTACCGGCATCTGATCCAGCACAACAAAGAGGCACTGGGCATGATCATCAACTGGCAGGAGGCCTAACCATGAAATTTGGATGTTTTGGTACCTGCAGACAGCTTTCTCTGATCAAAAAAGCCGGTTTTGACAGCGCAGAACTGGATTTCTGCGAGCTGACCGCCATGGACGAAATGACTTACGCCGGATTTTGCCAGGAGGCCTACTCCTCCGGTCTGGGATTGGAGGTTTTTTCCGGCCTGATTCCTCTGACAGAACGCTTTTTCTCTGCAGATTTTTCTCTGGAATACTGGCTGGAACATACAAAAAAAGGCGCTGCAAGGGCCAGCCGTCTTGGATGCACCATGATTCCCTTCGGCGCAGGCAAGTGCCGCAGCATTCCAGAAGGTTATCCTGTGGCAGACGCGGCTGCCCACATTGCCCATATCGTCCGCAGTCTGTGTCAGGTTCTGATGGATTTCGGCATCCTTTTGGTCATCGAACCCCTCGGGCCGGCCAACTCCAATTATCTCAACACCCTTCCGGAAGTGGCTGACTTTCTGAAGCTGGTGGACCATCCTGGCTGCGCTTCCATGTGCGATCTGCGCCATATGTGCAGGACAGAAGAACCTTTGTCCAACATTGGACAATATAAAGAGATCGTCCGCCATGCACATATTGATGATCCCCGGGGTGACCGGCGTTATTTTCCCGGCCCCGATGACGGGTACGACTATCTGCCCTATTTTCAGGCACTTCATAAGGCCGGATATGACGGGCTTGTCACCGTGGAAGCCACCAGCATCCGGCAGGATTTCCTGACCGAAGCTGCATTTTGCGCCGCGTACTTACGGCGGCTTTCCGAAAAGAGCAAATAGCATCAAAAAGCGGGGAGTGCGCGCACGTTTCTGCCGCGTTCTCCCCGCTTTTCCTACTCTTCTTTTTCCTTTTTCTTCTTTTTATTCCTGCTCCACCAAGTTCCAGCCACGGAGCAAGTCCCGCCCATAATAAACAAAACAAAAATAATGAGTTCCAACAAATCATTCATTCCTTATTTCTCCTTTCGCAGATAAGCTAAAGTCCGGTTTCATAGCTCTGCAGTCAAGGATATTATAGTATATTTGCCTGCCATGATCAACTATTGTATACCAAAAAAATACAATTGGCAGATCGAGTAATACGCTAAGCTTTATAAAGAGCTTCTCCACCCAAAAGACGATTCAGCAGACCTCATTCAGAGAAAGCTCTGGCCCGGTCCCATCATAGATTTCCAGGCTCATGAATGTACAGGACAGCCGTATCCGATCCGTGGACAGCTGCTCTGCAAGCTCTTCTGCCTTTTGGGCAAGCATCGTTTTTATACTGCCCTCCATGATTTCGGCTTCACTCAGGCTGTCCACATATGCCTGCAGTCCCTCATTCATCGCCCTCAGGACGTCATCCCGTTCTCCAATGGTCAAAGCCAGAGGATCCGGTGCCTCGTACTGAAGCCAGTACGTACCACTAAACCGGAATTCTTCGGAAGAGGTATCCTTATTCACCTGTCCGCCGATACCAAACACTTCGCTTCGCTCCACCTGCTCATAGTAAATCTCCCCGCTGGAAGCCCCCAGGGTAAACATAATAAAATCATAATGCGCATCTCCGGGTAAAATCTCTTCAGTCACCACACCATAAGTATTCATAAATTCCGTGTAGTCCTCTCCACCCAAAGACTGTCGGAATTCCTGAATGCTTTTTTTTCGATAATCCTCTGTTTTATATGCAACCAGCGTCTCATAGGCCTGTTCATAAGCATCCGCATGTCCTTCATCCTCTTCCGATACGCCCGGGGCGAAAGAGGCCCCGGCTGCATCGCTCTGCCTGACTGCTCCTCTCTGCCCATCACACCCGACCAGCATACCGGCCAGAATCAGGGCCGTAAAAATGACAGGTATCTCACTCTTCATCGTAAAACTCCTTTCACCCAACAATGGTTTTCGATTTCTTTTTATCATCAGTATATCCCCGCCAGTTGAACTGGTCTTGTAGTGTATGTGTTTTTTCTGTGGAGAGAAAAAATATGTACGTCCGCTTCGGGCAATCACTCACAGCAGGACACTTGATGTTATTGGATGAAAAAGAAAGCTGTCGACTCAGGTCCCAGGCAATCTCACAGCAGGACACTTGATGTTATTGGACTGCATGGGTATAATGGTACCGGTAAAAATTCTGGAAAGAATACAGAAAAATAAGAGACTCTCCAATATTTCCTTTCCGTTTGCGGCTGTATTTATGAAGGCCTTTAAATATGTAAGAAAGGAGAATCCATGTGAAAGATGAACAAATTATTGAACTGTATCTTCAGCGCAGGGAAAAAGCGGTATTGGAAACCCAGGCCAAATACGGCTCCTATTGTTTCTGCATTGCAAAGAATATACTGGGCATCAAAGAAGATGCAGAAGAATGCGTGAATGATACCTGGAATTTAACGTGGAATAAGATCCCTCCAGTCATTCCCATATCATTAAAAGCATTTCTTGGAAAACTCGTCAGAGACCTGTCATTAAGCCGGTACAGAGCCAATCATGCCAAAAAGCGTTACAGCAAAATGGAAGTAATGTTTGAAGAACTGGAAGAATGCATTCCCTCTGATTTTGACGTGGAACAAAATTTTGCCCGTCAGCAGCTGGCCGAGACACTGAACCGCTGGCTGGGTCACCTTTCAAAGGAAGACCGCGTCTTATTTATCAAACGATATTATTATGGTGATGCTGTAAAAAATCTGGCAAAAGTGCATGGCTTCACCGAAAACCAGATGGCTCAAAAAATGATGAAACTGCGAAAAAGTCTGAAAGCATTTCTGCTTGCGAAAGGGGTGTCCATATGAAGAAAGAAGATTTGTACCATGCAATATCAGAAGTTCATCCAAAATACCTGGACGAGGCTGATTCTTATAAGCCGCGAAAAACGCTTCCTTGGAAAAGATGGTGTGGAATCGCTGCCTGTATGTGTCTTTTTTTCTGCAGTACCGTCTCCGTTTTAGCCATCGCAGACAATAATTTTGTCTATGAGCTGTTATACGCTCTCTCACCAGCCATAGCGCAAAAGCTGAAACCAGTCAGCATCTCATGTGAAGATCGCGGAATAAAGATGGAAGTAGTCGCTGCAACGGTTGAGGGGGCAAATGCAGCCATCCTGATATCCATCCAGGACCTGACAGAAGAACGCCTGGATGAGACTACGGATCTTTTTGACAGCTACAGCATCCATACGCCCTATGATCAGACAGGCGGATGCTCTCTGGTTGCATATGACGCCGAGACAAAAACAGCATTTTTTATGGTGACCATTGAACAGATGAATCAGATTCTGATTCCCGGAGATAAGATTACGTTTACTGTCAGCGAACTGCTGAGTGGAAAAACACACACAAACAGAAAGCTCACAGAGATAGATTTGGAGCAGGTTCCATTGATAAACGACTGGATGGAAAACCCCAACATCCGAGGGACAGGGGGGATGGATATGGATTCTCTGGATGAAAATCATCTGCAGCTGATAAAGCCAAATGAGGAGTCCCCTCTTCTTTTGGAAGAAGGAGCGGCTCTGACCGGTTACGGAATGGTTGAGGACAAACTTCATGTGCAAATACGATACAGCAATATTCTTGAGACTGACAATCATGGAGACATCTATCTGAAACAGCAAAGCGGAGAACCCCTGCATTGTTCGTACAGTGTGTCCTTCTGGGCGGACAACAGCCAGGACAGTTACGAGGAATATGTTTTTTCCGTACCTTCCGATGAGCTGGAAAAATATGAAATATGGGGAGAATTCTGGACCTGCAAAAGCGGACCGATCCAGGGAAACTGGCAGGTAACATTCCCATTGGCAGAACCGTAATTAACTTCTCCATATGTCTGTATCCGCCGTGAGCAAGGAGACCTTCACCTCTTGTTCACGGCGGACCGCTCTGGCTAAAAGATTCCCATGAACTTTCCACCATCACCCCCCTGGAAGAATTGGCAATCTCAATCTCTGCCCCATGCAGATCAAGAATCGTCTTTACGATATACAGTCCCAGTCCGCTGCCGCCGGTCTGCCGGTTTCGCGAACGGTCGACCCGGTAGAATGCTTCATACAGCCTGGGAATGTCCTCCCTGGGAATCTGCACACCGGTATTCTCAATGATGAGATGGATCTGGTCACTTCCTTTCCACAGATGAACAAAGATCTGATTTCCAGCCCCGGAATATGCCGCAGCGTTGCCAAGAAGGTTGTCTACAGCCTTGCAAAGCAAATGCCAGTCTCCCATGACAAAAAGTCCGGGGACGAGATTGCTTTCCACGGTCAGATCCTTCTGCATAAACAGATCTTCGTATGCGGTCAGCCTCTCTTTGACAAGTCCGCTCAAATCCAGCTTCTGCTTTTCGCATCCGTATCCCGGCATATCAAACCGGGCAATGGTCAGAAGATTCTGCACCATCTGCTCCAAGGTGCCCGCAACCTCCAAAGACCTGGCCAGATAGGTATCCCGGTCTTTGTAGCGGCCCACCTGGCAGAGCATTCCTTCCAGCTGTCCTTTGATGATGGTGATCGGCGTCTTCAGCTCATGGGAAGCCGCCGAAAAAAATTCCACCTGCTGCCTTTTTAACTGCCGTTCCAGATCAATATCCGCCTGAAGCCGCTCATTCGCCTCCTGAAGCTCAAGAAGGGCGGCCGAAAGCCTCTGGGCCAGCGTATCCAGACTGTCCGACAAAATCCCGATCTCATCGCTTCTCTTTCCCGGACCGGACCGGTTAAAATCCAGGTCCGCCATCCGTCTGGCCGTTTTGCTCACCTTCTTAATCGGGGCAGTAATATACCAAGTAAAAAAGAACGACGCGGTCACGGATACCAGGAGGATCACGGTACCAATCAGAGGAAGAGACCTTTGGATGGAGACGGCAATCTGACTTTCCTTATCTGTATTCCTGGCCAAAATCAGAAGATATGCTTCGTCCTCATCTGCAAAGGTTACCATATATTCCTGGGTCCGGTCTCCCAAAAGATATTCAGAAAACATTTTTCCTGTCGGCTTTTTCAGTCCCGGCAGGGACAGCTCCTCCCCGGAACTTTGAAACATCCGGATTATATATTCGTCCTCACTGAAGTTTTTCAGATCTTCCTGCAGTCCTGCAAAAAGCCAGTGCGCATCCGCCCTCGTACAGTTCGAAAGCTCCATCGCATATATCTCTGCCATCTCTTCCAGATCGGAAGGTTCCCAGGTATAAATGTACGGAGACAGATGCAGCACACAAAGATAAGTAGCCCCGCAGCAGGCGACCATCAGAACCATCGTAAAGAGAAAGACCTTCACCGATAATTTACTTTTTAACTTCCCGATCAATCCGATATCCCACCCCTCTGATTGTCTCTATGAAGTTTCCGGCACTGCCCAGCTTTTTTCGAAGATTTTTGATGTGTGTATCCACAATCCGTTCTTCTCCGAAAAAGTCATATTTCCAAAGGCTCTGCAACAGATTCTGGCGCGTCAATATCCTGCCTTTGTGCAGCAGCAGCTCCCTGAGAATTTCAAATTCACGGGGAGTCAGATCAACCCGGCTTCCGTCCAGGTCTGCCTTATATCCGTCCAGATCCAGATGGAGCCCACAGTAGGAAAGCCTGCGGCCCGTTTCCCCTTTCCCGGAAGTACGGCGCAGAAGCGCAGCAATTTTCCGGATCAGTACCGGCATGGAAAAAGGCTTTGTGATATAATCATCCGCCTCCAGATCCAGCCCCCGGATCTGGCTCTCCTCCCCGTCCAGCGCCGTGAGCATCATGACCGGAACTTTCGAAGTCCTTCGTATCGCCCTGCAGACACCAAAACCATCCAGCTTTGGCAGCATCACGTCCAGAAGCACCAGGTCAAACTCCTGCGCTTCATATTTTGCCAGCGCCTCCATCCCATCACCGGCCAGCACAACTCCATAACCGGCCTCTTCCAGAAAATCATATAAAAGCGCCTGAATGGCCGGATCATCCTCCACGACCAAAATCTTATACATTCTCCATCCCCTCCTCACCTGTATTGTAACAGGGAAATATGAAGTGAATATGTAGATTGAAAAAAAGAAGACAGATGACCGTTCTGCCGGCACTGCCTTCTCTTTGCTGTCATATTCCTTTAGTCTTCCAGAGATTCTTTGATCTTTTCCATAAAACCTTTTTTCTTTGTCTTCGTTCCGGTATTTTTCTGATTCAGTGAATTTCCGCTCTCCAGATCGTACTCTTTAAGCGCTTCTTTTGCCGCATGGCTCAAGTTATTGGGCACCTGAATCACCAGCGTCACATAGTGATCGCCCCGTACACTCTTATTGCGAAGGGACGGCATACCTTTCCCGCGAAGACGCACTCTCGTATCCGTCTGAGTCCCGGCTTTCACGTCATACTCCACTTCTCCGTCCACGGTCTTGATCCGGATCGTTCCTCCAAGAGCCGCAACCGGGAAGGTGATCGGTACTGTGGAAAAAATATCCATATCCTGCCTCTGGAACACCGGATGCCTGGATACCACCACTTCCACCAGAAGGTCTCCCCTGGGACCACCATTGATTCCCGGCTCGCCTTTGCCCCGGATCCTTATACTCTGCCCATTGTCAATGCCTGCCGGAACCGTAACCGATATCTTCTTTTTGCTGGAAATAAATCCGGTTCCATAGCAGTCCGGACATTTGTCTTTGATAATTTTCCCGGTTCCGTTACATTCCGGACAGGTACGCACATTCTGCACCATGCCAAACAGAGACTGCTGGGTGTAAACCACCTGCCCTTTTCCGCCGCACTTTGTACAGGTCTGCGGATCGGTCCCCGGCTTTGCCCCGGTCCCGTGACAGGTCTTGCATTCATCCTTCAGCGTCAGCTCTAACTCTTTTTCACAGCCTTTGACTGAATCTTCAAAACTGATCCTTACGCCGGCACGCAGATCTGCCCCCCGCATGGGACCATTGTTGGCTCTCCGGCTCCTTCCCCCTCCAAACAAATCGCCGAAAATATCACCGAAAATATCGCCCATATCTGCGCCCGTAAAATCAAAGCCGCCGAAGCCGCCGCCCCCGCCGCCCTGCTCAAACGCCGCATGGCCGAACTGATCGTATTTCCTTCTCTTGTCCGCATCACTCAAAATGGCGTATGCCTCAGAGGCCTCTTTAAACTTCTGTTCCGCCTCCTTGTCCCCGGGATTCATGTCCGGATGATACTTTTTCGCCAGCTTCCTGTATGCACCTTTAATGGCCGAATCATCCGCATTCTTATCCACTCCAAGGACCTCATAATAGTCTCTTTTTGTCTCTGCCATACTTTCTCATCTACCTCTCATCAAAGCCATGGGATCCTCCCCCATACAGCCGAATGCCCACGGCCAGTGTCTGACCGTGGGTTACTAACCTCTCAACCAAAAACCCTCTCGGCTCCCGCCGCAACTCCTGAGCAAAATCCACTCCGTCTCCTCCGGAAACCTCTGTGCAAAATCCACTCAGTCTCCACCAGAAATCTTCGCGCAATTCCCGCTCAGCCTCCATCAAAAGCCTCCGCGCAATTCCCGCTTGGCCTCCTCCGAAAACCTCCGCGCAAAGTCCTCTCAGTCTCCGCCGAAACCTCCGCGCAAAGCCCTCTCAGTCTCCGCCGAAACCTCCGCACAAAACCCGCTCAGCCTTCCGTCAGGCCCCGGGGATGCTGCCCTGGGAAGCCCTTTCAGGCTATGGAGATGAGACTCAAGGATTTTGGAGGCCCGCACGCCGACAAAATTCTCGCCTTCAGAAGCTCATCGGAATGTCCAGCCGTCCGGGTTTCCCGGGGCAGCATCCCCGGGGCCCCGCCAAGTTCCTTCCAGGGTTTTGCACAATCCCTTCCGGAGTTTTACCCATCAAGTTTTTGCCGAATTACACCTCTCTGTAATCTCCGTCCACAACATCATCGGCCGCCTGAGATCCTGCACTCTGAGCACCGTCCATATCCGGACCTGCACCCTGGGCTCCTGCTGCCTGCGCCTGCTCATACATCTTCTGGAACAGATTCTGAGATGCCGTCATCAAGTCCTCTCTGCCGGCCTTCAGTGCGTCGATATCCGCATCCGAGATATCTGTCTGGTTCGCAGTACGCTCCACCACAGCCTTCAAAGAAGCGATCTTCTCTTCCACAGCCGCCTTCTCAGAAGCATCCAGATTTGCACCTGCTTCTTCCAGCGCCTTCTCCGTCTGGAAGACAATCGCATCTGCATCGTTCCTTGCGTCGATGCCCTCCTTGCGTTTCTTATCCTGTGCCTCGAACTCTGCTGCTTCCTTCACGGCTTTCTCAATATCAGAATCGGACATATTGGAACCTGCAGTAATCGTAATATGCTGCTCCTTCCCCGTTCCCATATCTTTTGCGGACACATTCACGATACCATTGGCATCAATGTCGAATGTAACCTCAATCTGGGGCACACCACGGCGTGCAGGAGGAATTCCGTCCAGACGGAACTGACCGAGGGATTTGTTGTCTTTTGCAAACTGTCTCTCGCCCTGTACCACGTTAATGTCAACAGCGGTCTGGTTATCTGCCGCTGTGGAGAAAATCTGGCTTTTCTTGGTCGGGATCGTCGTGTTGCGCTCAATCAGACGGGTTGCGATACCGCCCATGGTCTCGATGGATAAAGACAGCGGAGTGACATCCAAAAGCAGGATATCGCCGGCACCTGCATCTCCGGCCAGCTTACCGCCCTGGATAGAAGCACCAATCGCCACACACTCGTCCGGGTTCAGCGTCTTGCTGGGTTCATGGCCGGTCAGCTGTTTTACCTTATCCTGTACCGCCGGAACACGGGTGGAACCGCCTACCAGCAGCACTTTGCCAAGCTCGGAAGGACTGACACCCGCATCTCTGAGTGCTGCCTGCACCGGATTTGCCGTACGCTCCACCAGGTCGTGAGTCAGCTCGTCGAATTTCGCTCTGGTCAGATTCATGTCAAAGTGCAGCGGTCCGTCGCTGTTCATACTGATGAACGGCAGATTGATATTGGTAGTTGTCGCGGAAGAAAGTTCCTTCTTCGCCTTTTCAGCCGCCTCTTTCAGTCTCTGAAGCGCCATCTTGTCGCTGGAAAGATCCACGCCGTTCATCTTTTTAAACTCAGCGAGCATCCAGTCTGTGATCTTCTGATCAAAATCATCGCCGCCCAGACGGTTATCTCCGGCTGTTGCCAGAACCTCGATGACTCCGTCACCGATCTCGATAATGGACACGTCAAACGTACCGCCGCCCAGATCGTACACCATGATCTTCTGCTCTTTTTCATTGTCCAGACCATACGCCAGCGCTGCAGCCGTCGGCTCGTTGATGATACGCTTTACATCCAGTCCTGCGATCTTGCCTGCATCTTTGGTCGCCTGTCTCTGGGCATCGTTAAAATACGCCGGAACCGTGATGACTGCTTCTGTCACCTTCTCGCCCAGATAGTTCTCTGCATCCGCTTTCATTTTCTGAAGAATCATAGCGGAAATCTCCTGCGGAGAATACTTCTTGTCATCAATGGTCACTTTATAATCGCTGCCCATATGTCTTTTGATGGAGGAGATGGTCTTCTCCGCATTGGTCACTGCCTGACGTTTTGCCGGCTCTCCTACCAGACGCTCACCGGTCTTGGTAAATGCCACGATCGACGGTGTGGTCCTTGCGCCTTCTGTATTGGCGATAACCGTCGGCTTTCCGCCTTCCATCACAGACACACATGAATTCGTTGTTCCCAAATCAATACCGATAATCTTACTCATAATTTTATTAGCCTCCTATCATCGTTTCGCAGCTCCCCTTTTGGAGCACTGCTGTTTTAAATCTGCCTTTTTGTCATTCCAATATCTGCCGTCTGCACCGGACGACTGATCAGCCATCTGCTGTCTTAGTTCGCCACAGACACCATGCTGTACCGAAGCACTGCATCTTTATATTGATAACCTTTCTGGAATTCTTCTGCGATGATATTCTCACCCAGTTCCTCATTCTCCACATGCATCACTGCATTGTGCAGATTCGGATCAAATTCCTGGCCGACCGCTTCGATCGGGGTCACACCCAAGTCTGTCAGCACCGTCATCAGCTGCTTATAGATCATAACCATGCCGCTGGCCACCGGCCCTTCTTTTTCTTCCTCCGGTATGCTCTTGATGCCTCTTTCAAAATTATCTACCACCGGAAGGATCTTTTCGATGACATCTTTCGCCCCGATGGCATACATCTGGGACTTTTCTTTCTCCGTCCGGTTCCGGAAGTTCTCAAACTCCGCCAGCTGACGCTTTACTTTATCCGTCAGTTCCGCAATCTGTTCATCCTTCTTGTCTTTTTTCTCTTTCTTCTTAAAAAACCCTTTTTTCTCTCCCGGCCCGGACGCCTCCTCGGTCTTTGGCTCTTCCTGCCCTTCCGGTACAGGCTCCTCGGTCTTGGCAGGTTCTTCGGTCAGGATCTCTTCCTGTGCCCCTTCTTCTTTTTCAAGCTCCTGCTCTAATTCTTTCTTTTCTTCCAACTTGTGTCTCCACCTTTCTATTTGTGGAAAACGTCATCCAGCTGATCCATCAGGGTTTTCAGCGTGCTCATGACGTTCTCATAATCCATTCGTTTTGGTCCGATGATGCCAATTGTCCCCTGCAGGCCCTGACCAAGTTCATAAGTGGCCGTCACCACACTGCAGTCCTTCATGCTCTGAACCGGTGACTCGCTTCCGATATAGACCTGGATGCCTTTGTCTTCCTTGCTCAGAGTCTCCGTCACCAGCTCTGCCAGCATCTGTTTCTCTTCCAGAGTCTGAATCAGCTCACTGGCTTTTCCATTGTCACTCAACTCCGGATAGCGGAAAATATTGGTGGCACCGCCCGTATAGATCTCCATCCCTTCGTCGGAGTGGATCGCCTCTGCCACCGCATCCACCACATCACTGATGATATTACTATGGATGCCTGCCTGCTCTTTCATACTGGAAATCATCTGCAGATTGATCTCCGCAATGGTCTTTCCGTTGAGCATGGTATTCAAAAGAATATTAAGCTTCAGGATCGTCTCCTGGTCCAGCTCCTCACAAAGAGGGATCAGCTTATTGCGGATGACATTGCCCTCCGCCACGATGACAGCCAGAATCTGGTGTTCATCCACCCGGGACAGCTGAATGAATTTCAGCTTGTTTTGATGGTACTGGGGCGCCGAGATCATAGTGGCGTAGTTGGTATTGCTGGCAAGCACCTTCACCACCCGCTTTAACACCTGCTCCAGTTTATCTGTCCGCCGGATCATCAGCTCCTTCAGCTCTGTGACCTCCCGCTCCTTCTCCTGCATCAAATGGTCCACATACAGACGATACCCTTTGTCGGAAGGAATTCTTCCCGCTGAAGTGTGGGGCTGGATGATATAACCCATCTCCTCCAGATCCGACATCTCATTGCGGATCGTAGCCGAACTTAACTTTAAGTCCGAGTACTTGGATATGGTCCTGGATCCCACCGGTTCTCCGGTCTCCAGATATGTCTGGATAATTGCATGCAGAATCTTCAGCTTTCTGTCATCCAGATCCATATTCTCACATCCTTCCTTTGATTTGTTAGCACTCGGCGATTAAGAGTGCTAACATTCATTGAGATTAAGATAGCACCCCGAAGGGTGCTTTGTCAATACCTTTATGATTTTTTTATAGAAATCTTATCGGGTCTTCAGAAATATATACTCTCTTTGTGCTTTTTCATCGTCCGGATAACGCTCCAGATAACTTTCCATCTTCAGTTTTGCCGTCTCAAAGTCACCTTTTTGCTCGTATACTGCAATCTCATTGCCAAGAAGCTCCTTGAGACTCTCTCCTTCTCCCTGTGCGATTCCGGACTCCAAAGTCACAAGGGCCCCGTCATAATCCCCCTGCTCCATCTGCCAGGATGCCACTCTTGCATAGGCGTCCTGGTGCACCAAAGACTCTCCTTCCAGATAACTTTGAAACAGCGTTACCGCATAGTCTGTATTGCCCATCTGCCAGTAAAGCTTTGCCTCCCAGTAAAGCGCTTCCTGATCGCCTCCGTCGGCCGCACTTTCCAGATAACTTTTGGCGCCGGCATAGTCTTCCATATAATAAGAAAGGCGCCCCAGTGTCACGGTATCCTTTTTAGGCGTCAGTTCTTTTGCTTTGGCAAAATCTGCATTGGCCGCCTGCACATTGCCGGATTCCCGGTACATCAGGCCCCGGGTCATATAGATCTGTGCACTTTCCTTCAGATCCAGAATCGCGCTGCAGGTTTCAATGGCTTTCGCTGTCTCTCCTGCACGGTACTGCGCCGAAGCTTTATAAGCCGCAATATCCAGTTCCAGAGGACCCGCATACAGATCTGCCAGCTGAAGAGCCTCCTCATAGGATGCCACTGCCGCTTCATAGTCTCCCTCCAGCGCCTGCTGCATGCCCTGGGTGCGCAAAGCCAGCTGTTTTTCCTGCACTTCTTTACTTTTTGCACACCCGGAAAGACAGACGATGCAGCATCCGGTCAAAATACACATCTGTATCCTTTTTCTCATGCTCTCTCCTCCTGCCAGAATGAACGATTCATCGTACATATTTTAATCAGCCCTCTGGGAAGCTTCTTATACCGCTGCCCCAGCTTGTAACCAAGAAACTTTCCTGCATTCTGGGTCACCACAGTCCCTATAAGCCAGGGCTTTTTGATCTTCAGACAATACTGCACACTTTTTTTCACCAGACGCATACCCTCAGATTCCGAACGGACTCCTCCGAATACTTCCGGATGCATCGTCTGGGAGACTGCCAGATCAAAATACCGGTGAAACTGCTGAAGGGCACTGTAATTATGTGAGTGGATCACCCGCGCTCCCGCACAGTAGGCAATCTTTCCTCCCTTTTGCATCAGTTTTCCTGCATAGATCATGTCTTCATTAAAGATCGTCCGGGTTTCAAACCCGCCCAGCGCTTCATATTTGTCACGTCTCCAGGCCGCGCATACATTGGAGCAAAAAAAGGCTTTTACTCCCATCTGCTCTAAATCCTTGCTGCTTTTGACCTGGCTTTTGTCTGGATAGTTAAAGCTTCTGGTATAGCGCTCCACCTCACTGCAGTCCTTCGCCGGCAGCTGTCTGGCGTAGGCGGCCCACACCTGCGGATCTTCAAAGGGTTTCAGAAGATTTTGGATCAGCTCCTGATCTGCCGGCATGGCATCCTGCGTCATGCAGATCACCACATCGGCGCCGGACAAGCGCATCCCCTGATCTCTGGTTCCCCCGTGATCAAACTCTGCTTTTGTCAGATGATGCACTTCCAGCCCATCGCCTTCATACCGTTCAGACAGCTCTTTCGGGAAATATGCTTCTTCCGTATTCATGATAATGATCCTGCCCACAGGAACACTCTGGGCCTTCAGCCGTCCAAGCAGCTCTTCAAAGGAATCTCCCGGACGGTAGACCGGGATCAGCACATCTGCTGTCAGCATCAAACTCCCTCCTGATATGCCAAAAAGGGGGATTTTCAGAATCCCCCTGCAATGCGTTTAATAACCAGTATCCTGTGCGATCTTGTCGGAAATCGCCTGTACCTCATCCGACGGCGTATAGGAATAGTTGCCGAACAGGTACTCGTGAAGCTGTCTTACATTCTCTGCCAGATTCACCGGAATGACACAGGAACCTTTTCCGCTGACACTGCCTGCTGCCCGGTCAAACGGGAAGCCCTGCGTATCTACAATGTCATATCCGATCATCTCCGGAGCCATCTGAAGAATCTCTTCGTTGGTATAGTTGGTGGCAACCTTTGAGAACACCGCATTGATGACATCATTGATCTCGCCGATATCCGCCTTCTTGGCCGTGTTGACCAGCTCCATAATCACTTCTCTCTGGCGCTCGGTTCTCTTAAAATCATCCCCTGCCGTATAACGGATCCGGCAGTAGGAAGTTGCCTGCACACCGTCTAAGAGCTGCAGTCCCGTCTGGGTCAGCTTCTGGGTCTCCACACCGGTGACCTTGGAAGTCTCCACAATATAGTTGTTGAGATGTCCGATTTCGGACTCGTCTACATCAATGTTGATGCCGCCCAGAAGATCCACTGTCTCTGTCAGCGCTGCAAAGTCCACGCTGATGTAATACTTGATATCCAAATCCAGATTCTTGTTCAGCATGGTCATGGCCTGCTCCGGGCCGCCAAAGGAATATGCATGGTTGCATTTGTTGTACTTGCCGTTTGTCAGATCCAGATAAGTATCACGGTAAACCGATACCAGCCGCACCTCTTTTGTGTCATTGTTGATGCTGGCAATGATGATGGTGTCGCTTCGGTTTCCTTTTCCAAGCTGTCCAGGAGTTCTGGTATCCAGTCCGAACAGCGCTATGTTCGTGTATCCCGACATGGTTTTCACCGTCTCTTCCGGCCGGTCCTCATTGACATGAACCTGCTCCGGGTCCACAATGGGCTTCTGAATCCGGTCCAGCTGCCTTACCACATAAAAACCTGCAACCAGAACTACCAGCAGTAAAATTTCGATTCCAAAGATAATAAATCTCTTCTTCTTTCTGGCCGTTTTCTTTTTGGAAGAACTTTTTTTCTTCGAAGACGGAGCAGCACCCTTTGCAGAATTACTTCTAGCAGAGGACGAAGGTTTCTTCTTTGAGCCTGTTTTCTTCATCGTTTCTTTTGCCATAATTCATCCTTTCTACGCCTGTCAATAAGCATTCTTATTCACAAAACCTTTGAACAACGTCAGGAACAGAATCTTGATATCCAGTCCAAGCGTCCAGTTCTCAATGTAGTACAGGTCGTATTCGATACGTTTTTTAATTGATGTATCTCCCCGATATCCATTCACCTGTGCCCAGCCGGTAAGTCCAGGACGCACCTGGTGCTTGACCATGTAGCGGGGAATCTCCTCCCGGAACTTCTCCACGAAGAAGGGACGCTCCGGACGGGGCCCTACCAGGCTCATATCCCCTTTCAGGATATTGAACAGCTGGGGAAGCTCATCGATACTGGTCTTGCGGATAAATCTGCCCACAACGGTCACCCGCGGATCGTTGCGCACAGTCCACGCTTTCTTCTCGCTTCTTGCCGACTGCACCTCCATGGAACGGAATTTATACATCTTAAAATTCTGGTTGTGGAGCCCTACCCGCTCCTGTTTATATATCAGCGGCCCTTTGGAAGTTGTCTTTACCAAAATGGCCGTAACCAGCATCACCGGCGAAAAAATGATAATCGCAATTACTGACCCGACGATATCCATCACTCTCTTGCTGATCATGTTGAAGGTATTCGTCAAAGGTACATGGCGGATGTTGACCACCGGAAGCCCCATAAGGTCTTCTGTATAGGGTCTGGTGGGAATAATGTCATTGTAATCCGGAACAAATTTTGTGTGTACGCCGGATTTTTCACAGGCTGCTACCAGCCGCTTTAACTTGTAATACTCCTGCAGTCCCAGAGTCAGAGCGATCTCATCCAGACGGTTGGCGGCAAGCATCTCTTCTAACTCTTCCGTGGTTCCAAGGACAGGAACTCCTTTATAAGTATAGCCGATCTCCTTGTTATCATCCAGAATTCCTTTGACTTTATATCCCCACTGGGGATTTTTGCGGATCCGGTCGATGAAGGCCTCTGCGGCACTGCTGTAGCCCACGAAAATAATGTGGCGCAGATTGAAACCACTTTTTCTCATTTTGCGAAGTCCGATCCGAATCAGATTACGGACTCCGGTCTCCAGGCCGATGTTAATCACATAGAAGTAAAAAAGCATCGTCTTGGAATAATAATCAGCGTAGTCATTGTAACTGCGCAGCAGAAAAAAGGTTCCCATGACCAGAAGAAGTCCAATCGTGTTCGCCTTTATGATATTGCTTCCTTCCAGCCTCCTGCCCTGAAGCCGTTTGGATGTATACAGATTGAATGCCAGATACAAAGTCAGATACAGCGGCACGATGGGCACCAGCACCAGGCAGTACTGCAGGAAACTAAGTCCTCTTGGATCTGCCAGTATGATAAACTTCAGTACCCAGGAAAGCAGATACGCAACGCAGATAGTAATGGCATCAATCACCACATGAAGTCGGTTAAAATACCGTTGATTATCCTTTATCAAAACTTTTCACCTGTTCTTTTTGACGCCGGAGCTACAAAAGCAGTATGGAAAGATTTTTCCAAAGCTCCAGCTGAATCTTCACATAGGCAGGAACATGTCCCATTTGAAAGGGCACTTTTTTTCCCGGATGCTCCCTGCAAAGTCTGATTCCCCGAATCAGCCCTTCCAGATAATCTCTGCCCAGCCCTTTTCTCACAAAGAACAGATACTTGATGAAAAATCCCGCCAGCAGGAGGGGTGCATTCAGAAGCATCTGGAGAAAAGGCATATTCTTATAGATCAGATAAACGTTGTTTCCTGCAGAATGCAGGACTTTAAAATGATTGTAACGGGAACCGCTGGTCGCGCTTCCCACATGAAAGACCTCGGCTTTTGGTGCATACCAGTGGTAATAGCCGTGGATCTTTGCCCGGTAGGAAAGATCCAGATCTTCCAGATAGGCAAAATGTGCCTCGTCAAAACCGCCCAGCTGCTCCACCAGATCCTTTCGGTAGATGGCCGCTCCGGCACAGGAAGAAAAGATTCTGCAGCCTTTATCGTACTGTCCGGCCGGTTTTCCTCTGCCTCTTGTAAAAGCATAGCCCAGGGCACAGTAATAATCCCCTGCATTGTCCACAAGATCCCGCTCCTGAAACCTCAGCATCTTAGCTCCGCAGGAGAACCGGCGGCTGTCCGCCCGGATCGCTTCCAGAAGCTGTCCGGCAAAATCCGGGCGCACTTCCGTATCGTTATTCAAAAGTATGACATAAGGGCTTTCTGCCCTTTTAATTCCTTCATTCACTGCCCTGCAGAACCCATAGTTCTGATCCAGGCAGATCAGTCTGCATTTTGGAAAATGCTCCCGGATATAATCCCGGCTTTTGTCCGACGAACCGTTGTCCACCACAATCACTTCCAAAAGCACTCCCGTCTGTTCAAACACGGAACGAAGACAGGCCTCCAAATACGCGGCTCCGTTGTAATTCGGAATCACAATCGTTACGTCTGACATGCGTCAACCTCTCTGGCGCAGTCCCCGGATCCGGCAGCTTGTATCTTCCAGAGAAAGATTGCTGTTGTAATGTCTGTCCGGTTCCCGGAGGAGTTCTTTCCATTTTTTTTCAAATCCCGGCGCCCGTCTGGCTTTTTTCTTCCGGCGGATCCGCTGCCTGGACTCCACCAGGATGATCCCCGGATCGTAGATGTTCAAAAGACCTAAACGTTCCAGTTTCAGACACAGATCCACATCTTTCAGCCGGTCTTCCACATCTTCCGAAAAGCCTCCCGCTTTCAGGAAATGGCTTCTTTTTACCATCATGGCTTTGCCGGAGACGCCATGATAATTCTGCTGCAGCACTGCTTTGTGAAAATATCCGGTATAACCAAAGGGCAGCCCGGCAAAAGCATCCCCTGCAAGCCCCTGAAGTCCCAGGATCTTGCCTCCGTATCGAAGCCTTCGGCTGCTGTCATATATCCTTCCGCCCACAGCTCCGGCCTCCGTGCGCTGTGCATTTCCCAGAAAAATCTCAAAAAAATCTTTGCAGATCTTATCGATCCGGCTCTCCAAAAAGAGCAGATACTCACTGTCCATCTTCTCCGCCAGCCTGGAAAATGTTACAAATTTATTACAGGCACTAGTACAATATACTACTTTTATCGGTATTTGTCTATGTTCTTTTATAAAATTCAGAATAAATTTATTTTTTTCGGGTGTATCCAGCAGAAGCAGAATCTCCAGATTTTCCCCTTTCTGACTGCCTCCGACCACTTTTGCAAACTTTTTAAAGGCAGAAAAGTCCGGCGCATCCAGAAGTACCAGAGTGATTTTGGCTCCTTTGTCCGCCTGATAGCGTACCCGGTAGAATCCTGGATTCTCAAGATGCTCCACCTCACCGGAAAGTCCCACACGCGAAAGATGCTCTTTGACGGCAAGCCGCCCGGCCTCGTATGCATAGGCCTTGCTCTCGGGATTGGCAGCTGTGGACGCTTCATGGCATCTCCAGTGGTACAGAACCCGCGGGATATGTCCCACTTCCCGGGCCTTCTCCGCACACCGCAGGATAAAATCATAATCCTGTGCTCCGTCAAACTCCGGCCGGTATCTCCCTGCTCGGTCTAAAAGTTCCCTTTTTACCACCAGCATATGACAGATATAGTTGTTGCTCCTTAAAAGATCCAGGTTAAAATCCGGCTTGAAATGCGGCTGAAAATACGTGTTGGAATCAAACGTCACTTTATCTTCATCCGTATAGAGCAGTTCCGTGTCCGGATGCTCCAAAAGCCACTTTGCCGCCTCAAAAAGCGCATGCTCTTCCAGCAGATCGTCATGGTCCAAAAGAACCACATAGTCCCCTCCTGCCATGGCAAGCGCCGCGTTGGTATTGCCGGAGATTCCCCGGTTTTCAGAAAGCTTTTCATAACGCACCCTGGCATCCTGGCGGGCATAGTCCTCCATGACCCTCTGGACTGACGCATCCGCTCCGCTGCCGTCCGCAAGACAGAGTTCCAGCTTCTGATACGTCTGAGAGAGGACAGACTCCACCATCTCCCGCAGATACGGCTCCGGGGTGCAGTAGGCCGGCACCACAACGCTGAACAGGGGTTCCTGCGAAAAATGATGAGCCCTTTGCAGCTCTTTTTCACTGTCCGCCGGACGCATCTTTATCATCCAGTCCTGATAGCCTTTCTCCAGACGATTCCGGTACAGGCGCTCCTGTACTTTCCTGCGAAGCTTCGCCATCCCATAGCTTTTTACATACTGATAACCGCGCTTAGCATAACTGACATTTTTCATAGTGGCTTCATCTCTCCGGCTTTTGTTTTAAAACGTAACTTCTCCGTCATGGGCAATCAGGGAAGCTGACAAAATCCCGTCAAGCTTCGCCACCTCGGTGATCAGGCCGCTTTCGTCCTTCACCCGAAGTTCTACCACCAGATCCAGGCGGTCTCTGGAAAGATTTCTGGATTTTACTTTGTAGGCTTTGGCATATCTGCCCACCACCTCCAAGATCATTCCTTCACTTTCCATAGAAGAACTGTTCACCACCAGCATGGTCGGCACTTTGGCCACCGGAATCAGATCCAGCACCAGGATACAGACTGTCACCGCCACGGAAGTCACAAGGGCCACCTCATAAAGCCCTGCGCCGCAGATGATGCCGATGCTGATAGACCAGAATAAAAATACCAGATCCATGGGATCCTTGATTGCCGTACGGAAACGGATGATGGACAGTGCGCCCACCATACCAAGGGAAATCACCAGATTGGACTGCATGGCAAGAATGATAGCGGCGGTGATCAAAGACATGGCAGCCAGGGAAATATTAAAGTTTTTGGAGTAGAATACTTTCCTGGTAACCAGACGGTAGATCATAAACACATACAGCGCCAGCAGCGCCGTCACAAACAGCGTCGCGGCAATCTTCCCGGTGGTGATGTCCATCCCGCCAAACCCTTCTAAAAATGATTTTTTAAACACATCTTTAAATCCCATCTTATGTAAACTCCTTTTCTTTTTTTATAAATGAAACTTCCTGCAAAGATAGTACTTGGAAAATGCAGTCGGCCTTAAATTCGAAATCTGTACTGTCCGGTAAAGAAAATCCGGCAGGTATTCGTCGTATTTCACTTCCAGAATCTGCTGCCCCGCCGTCAGAATCGGCCGCAGGGGAATCTGTCTTTCTAAAAACAGATCCATTCTCCGGGACGAACTGATGTTCTCATCCATGGTAATTCTTACGTTTCCAAGAGGATATACATAGGGGATCCTTTTGTACTCCACAATCACCTTCGGCATCATCCGCCGGGTCTGCATCAAAAGACACAGCCTGCGAAGAAGAGCAGGCGCCTCTTCAGACAGCGCCGGAACCTTCCCCGCCATCAGACATCTGCAGATCTCCTCGGTTAAGGGGCAGGAAAGCTTTTTCGTCTTCCCCCGGACCTTTTTTTTAAGTTCCAAAGAGATACGCTCTGTGCTGTGGTTATAAATCCGGATCCGGAACTTCTCTCTCGGATCCGTGCCCGCCTCGTTCTCCCTTAAACAGCTGTCATAGGCATCATCAAAATACAGGCTCCTGATCTGGTACGCCCCTTCTTCTCCCACGTGAGAGTCCAGGGTCATCAGTCCCCGAAGGCGCGCCTCGATCATCTTCAGCTCCCCAGTGGAACAAAGGTATTTAAACTCGTGGCGGAATTGATTCTCCGGCAGAGAAGGATCAAATACACTGGTTTCCATCCTGTCACTCCTGTCTTACTCTATATTGTCTCTTTCTTGTAGCCATTCATCCATGTTTTTCATATTTTTATCAAGAAAATCCATCCGTATACTTATGAATCTTTTCATTTCGTCATATTCTCCGCCGTGGCGGCTGTCGGGCCACCGGGCTGCGTCTCTCTCAAATGCACCGGAATCCTGCACCAGGTGAATGCATTCATTCAGCAGCTGCTCCATCCGTTCTCCGGATAAAATTCCCTGACGAAGCTCCTGATAGCGCTTGGCTGCCAGGCTCTGTATCTCCCCCGCGTTCAGAGAGAGCACCCGGTCCATAAAAGGCCATTCCAGATATTCCTCCGCCCGCCTGGGATCATGAATGGTATACAGTTTTTTCGCTTCGTCCGTATACACATTGCCCCAGGACAAGTCCACATCCCAGGGAACCAGATACATCCGGTATCCGCCGGATTCCCTCTTAAAGGCAAAAAACATATTTTTATAAATATTATCTTCCCCATATATCATCTGAAGATACAGCCACATGTCAACGGCATTGTCCATATACAGAAGTTCTTCTGCTCCCGCCTGAAAATCTGCATCCGACGCCTCGCACAGCCTTACAAAATCCTGAAAGCACTGCCAGTCGCCTCTGGTTCCGTATCCGTCTTTTCCCTTGATCTCCATGCCCAGAACCGTCAGATAGTCCTTTGGCTCTGCCTCATCGAAAAGTTCTGACAAAAGTTCTCTACCCACGGTGCGCTTATACAGGTAATCCTGCCCGGTGATCCCAAGCTGCATCGTATCCACCGGTTCCAGGATTCCGTACAGGCCCCGATACTCACCGTTGACCACCAGCTCCGCATACTCCATATGGGTTCCAAAATGTGCCTGATAGGGTGTGTGATCCGCTCCAAATTCGTTCCAGAGTTCGATATTAAATTTGTCCCGGACTTTGGTTCCGTCCGTATAGATCGCATAGAAGATCCAGGAATCCGATCTTCGCATGCCAAGCAGCGGCTTTGGATTCTCTTTTACCACACCGGTGGCCGTCACACTGATCAGATTCATCCGGTACCCTTTTTTGGGAAACGCCCGTGTGGTCTGTCCCCGCTCATGGGCTTCAAAAGCGGAGCTTATAATCCAGTCCGGCTTCCCGCAGGCCTCATAGAAGACTACGTTGCCTGCAAATACCGTGTCCACATCCAGATCGGCGGCCGTATCGATCCGCACCACCGGAAGCCCGGTGAACACCACATAGACGGTAGCACAGGCTTCCTTCTCTTCCTGCCAGGCAAGAAAAGGAATCTTTTGCCCCTTTGCCACCACATCCTGCTTGTCAAGCGCCGTGTAATCCAAAAGAGGCAAAAGCCCGGCCTGTCCTTCCAGGTCGGAAAAATCTCCTGCCTCAAAGCTGCCGCTGTCCATATCCACCGGCAGATACCAGGTGTCGGTCTGCCGGTCACAGGCCAGCTCTTCTCCCCGAAAACAGATCCGAAGCTGTTCTGTGTCCAGAGGATTTTGAAACTGAAGCGAGAGCTCCTTTGCCTTTCGTACCTGCTCTGCCAGAGAGCCGGCCATTAAAAATCTGGGCTTTTCTTCCAGAAAGGAAACTCCTGCCCGGAACAATGAAAAACCGCATAACAGCAATACGCTGAAAATCAGCGCCAGTTTTTTACCCATTATAGCAGTTTCCCCTCCGCTTCGCAACTTCCAGGTTTCCCACATCTGACTTCCCCGCAGGCACACGGTCTAGGTTTCTGGCTTTTGTATCTCAAATTCATCGGTCACCTCCCAGGTTTCCGCGTTGTAGGTACTGACCTTTAAGCTGTCCGGAGTGATCTGCACATCGGTCACCTCCGGCGTATCCCGTTTGGAAGAAACTGCCGCTTCATTCTGGGAGACCGGACGCCGGTAGAGGCTTCCGCTGGAAGAACTTAAAGTCAGATACATGGTCCCTTCCGGATTCACCGCCGGGCTCTCATATTCCTTGTAGCTTCCGTCTCCCTTTACAAAATAGGTTCTCACATAGGCATGATCATGACCGCACATAACCAGATCAATGTCATATTTTTCTGTAAAGGAGAGAAAATAAGGCCGGAGATTCTGTGCATTTTCCAGATAACTTTCGTACCCGTTGTAGGGTGAAAAATGCGAGAACACAATCCGCCATCCGGCATCCGGATTGGCCTCCACCGCTGATTCGATAAAGCGCTCATGTTCGCCCCACTTGGCCGCATCCATCGTATCCAGCACCATAAAAAGTGCATTCCCTCGGGTAAACCAGTAGTCTCCGTCCCCCTCATCATCACAGGTCCCAAGGGAAGACTGGTTGGGCAGCATAAAATGCTCCGAATACTGGGGACCTCCCACATCATGATTGCCTTTTACAGGAGCCAGTGAAAGGCTGTAGAGCACACCCTGGTTTAAGATCGCGTTGTACTGTTCCCCGTCGTCATAATCATTCACCTGATCCCCAAGGGAAACCAAAAAACTGGTGTCCGGAAAATGATATTTTACTTTATTCAGCAGCCGGTGCCAGTTATTCTTCTGCCAGTCCAGCTCATCCACCGGTTTTCCGATCTGAATATCCCCCACTGCCGTAAAACGGAAGGTATCGGAAAAAGGCGGCGTGGTATAGTAGTAGGCAGGCGACATGGCCGCTTCATTGCCCACCTGATAGAGATACTCCGTCTCCGGTAAAAGTCCGGTTACGGTTACCCGGTTGACATAATATCCATCAGTTACTTTCGAAGGACTCACGGAAGCGCTGAACACCATGGGATCCTCAAAATTCTCATCCTCCGCCCGGGTCCAGGAAACCTGCCCTGCCTCTTTGGAAGGAGAATACCAGACCAGACTGACTTCCTCTGCCGTGGCGCCCACATTCACAGACAGATAGCGGATCGGCGTTGTGGTAATCATCGGTACAGAATACTCCGGTGCCGTCCCCCAGTTCTCCTCTCCGGGAGCCGGTGGCGCTTCCTCCTCATCATCCGCCTCCACGGCGGGCGTCTCTTCCTCTGGCGCCTCTTCTTTTTTCCCACAGCCTCCAAGCAGCCCGATTCCCAGGCACAGGCCCAGCAATGCCAGATATGTTTTCTTCATCTGATCCGCTCTCCTTTCCTTCTTTGTGCAACAGTTTCCTGGTGCAACAGTTTCCTGTCCTTACCGTTCTTTCTTCTCTATAAATAGTTTCCGGCTGATAAAATTATATACCATGACCACTGCCGTGGCGCCGATTTTGGAGATCATATAATGGATCCCCATCTGTTCCACCGAAATCCACATGCAGATCTCATTGATCCCCAGTCCGATCACACTTAAGAATACAAATACAACAAACTCGCCCAGTTTATTCTTTTCTTTATCCGTCTCAAATACAAAGGTAATACTTAAGAGATAGTTGACCACCACGGACACGGTAAAAGAGATTCCGCTGGACAACAGATAGTCCACTTTGAACTGCTCGGTCAGCAGAACCATAATTCCATAGTCGATGAAAAAACAAAGAAAACCGACAAAACCAAATTTGATGATCTGCTCCAACAATTTTTTCATAATCTACTCTTTCCATCCTCCCCTGGTCCCGCAGATCACGCTGTACAGACAGTCCGCGATCTGAAAATATCCGGCTCTTCCCGGATGTATGGCATCGTCAGGCACTTCTATGGTTTCCATCGAATGAGGATTGACCGGCGTTGTCTTTGTGTCAAAGTTGTAAGCACTGTCGTGGCAGATACCCGCCGGGACAAAGTACAGATTTTCTTCTTCTTTGAGCACTTCTTCCAGATACATCATCAGGTCGAATACTTTCTGGTCCTCTTCGTATTTGTAGCGGTCGCCATAGAGAGCATATCCCTCTTTGTTGATCCAGGAACCGATTCCGTCCTGATTCGCCGGATACAGGGTATGTACCAGGTAGATGGGCAGTTTCGGATCTTCCTTATGGATATTTCTCACAATCCGGGCAATGTTGTCCCCGTTTTCCACCGGATCCTCACTGATTCCGTTGGTGCCCAGAAACACCTCCACCACATCAGGCGCAAAGCCCGTCGTCTCTTTGTAGTACGCCCAGTCAAAACTTTTTGTCTCCTCATTATAAAACGGGTGGACTTCCTCTGTGGGTTCTTCTTCCGTATAACCGGTCTCTGTCAAATAATTTCCGGCAGAAAATCCCCGTCTGGCTTCTGTCAGAGACCCCCCGACGCCTCTGGTGCCCATATAGATGATCTGATTGTCCGTCAGTTCATTCAGACGCTCATAGGTGGCCGTATCACAGGACAGGCTGTCCCCCAGAGTCAGAAGAGAAAACGGCTCTTTTAAGGCCGGAACAATCCGAAGCTCCGTGGAAGCCTTCACCACCTGGGCCCCGTTTCCGTCGAACACGGTAAAGATCAGAGGATAACTGCCGATCAGTTCCTCAGTCCCTGTGATGGAGAACTTGCGCTGCATATTTTTTCCGACCGCACAGGTCCACTTGACATTATAACTTTCAATCCGCTCTCCGATGGAAGAAATCTGGCTGTTATACAGTTCCAACGTCACACCGGAGGCCACATAGATCTCTTTTGGCAAAAACAACTGGATACCGGAGAACAGTCCCTCGTCATTTTGGACTACTCCTTTTGCCTCCAGCTCTTCCTCCAGCACCTTCACCTCATATTCTCTGGCCGTCTCGTGAATCACCAGCACGGCCCCCAGAAAAAAGCAGCAGATGGTCAGCGCCAGAATCGTACTCCGGTAGGCGTTTCGTATTACTCTTTCCCGCTCTATTCTCTTCATGGCACTCCTCTAAATCAAAAACGCAGTGTAAAATCCGAATAATCCAGTGAAAAATTCGGGTTGTAGTAGGGGTCTCCCGCCTCCAGCTCTTTTTTCCACTTCTCCCGGAAATGCGCGCACTCTCTCTCATAGCGGCGCAGCTTCTCGCCCTCTTCCATCCCTCTTGTCTTGGATTCATAGTGGTAGAGCTCTGCAAAGGGAGTAAAAATATTCAGATACCCTTTTGCCCGGATCTTTAAGCAGAAGTCCACATCATTCAAGGAGATGGTGAAAGTCTCATCCAGCCCGCCCACTTCCTCATAGATCTTTTTCTTCACCAGCAGGCAGGCTGCTGTCACAGCCGTCATATCCTGGGCATAACACAGGCGTCCCATGTAGCCCAGATGCTCTTTGGGCATCTTATAATGAGTATGCCCCGCACTTCTGTGAGCCCCCAGACCGATGACCACGCCGGCATGCTGAATCGTGTTGTCCCCGTAGTAGAGCTTCGCCCCCACGGCTCCCACATCCTTTCGCTGACCATACATCAGCATCTGCTCCATCCAGTCAGGTGTGATCACCTCTGTATCGTTGTTCAAAAACAGAAGGTAGTCCCCTTTTGCGAAGGTGACCCCGTAGTTGTTGATTTTCGAATAATTGAATTCCCCTTCATAGGTCACCACCTGTACTTTGGGTACCTTTTCAAGCTCCCGGTAGTAATCCCGGATGGACGGCTCCTGACTGTTATTCTCCACCACAATCACTTCGTAGTTTTTCCAGGTGGATTTTTCCAGAATGGAACCAATGCACCGCCTTAAATCCGCCGCGTGGTCCTTGTTGGGGATCACGATGCTGATCAGCGGATTTCCTTCTATAGGATACCGGACCTGAAAAATGGTGGGGAAGGCACGGGTGCTCTCCACCTCTACCTCTACGCCATAGTAATCTCTCATGTGATCATGGACCGCCCGCCTGGCCGCATCGATGGCATAGGTCTTGGCACCGATATCTGCCGCCACGGAAGCCGGATGAGATCTCCAGTAATAAAGAATCTTCGGAATGTGGCGGATATTCTTTGCCTCCCCGGTCAGCCGCAGGATCATATCGTGGTCCTGGCTGCCGTCGTACTCCGGACGAAACAGACCGGTTTTCTCTAAAAGCTTCTCATCAAAAACAGAAAAGTGACAGATATAATTGTTGGCGCGCAGATTGTCCGGAGAATAATCCGGTTTAAAATGCAGCACAATCAGGTCATCCAGATCAGGTGAGGTAAAGGTGGCCTCATCCGTATAGACATAATCCGCCCCGTGCTCACAGATCTCCTTCATACATTCATATAGAAGACTTGGATGCATCACATCATCATGATCGAAAAGTCCGATAAACTCTCCGGTAGCCATGGAAAAGCATACATTGGTGTTGCCGGAGATGCCCAGATTTTTTTCTATCTTCTGGTAGACAATCCGGCTGTCCTTTTCCTGGTAAGCTCTGCACACCTGCCCCACATCCTCATGCTTTTCATCGCTTCCGTCTGCCAGACACAGTTCCCAGTTTTTATAAGTCTGATTTTGGACCGAATCGATCATCTCCCGCAGGAATTTTTCCGGCGTATTATAGAGGGGCACCAGAATGCTGATCTTGATTTTCCGGGAAAAAACCGTCTGTTCTTCCTCTTTGCGTCTGGCCTCATCGGGAAAGCTTTTGGTTCCGAAATCCACTTTTTTGACAGCCTCCCCCCGCTTCTGGCGCCAGCGCTTATACATTCCCTTCACACCGCCGTAATGAATATAGGCATTTTTCATGCGCAGGAAAAAGTGCACCACCACCCGGAGCGGCTTGCTCGCCCTCCAGTACCAGGTGCCGCGCACCCCGTCAAACCGTTTATCCCTGTGGGGAGGCAGCTCCCCGGGCATCTGTGTTTTGCTCATAATCTAATCCTTCTATCGTTTGGTTTTGCAGTTTCTGCCAGTCTTCTTCTCTTTACTTCCGGCACTACCGAAGAGCTTTCCGAAGCTTCAAAAGCCACCGGACAGGACGGCTCTCGTAGAATCGCTCTGCCTTTCTTACCCGGTTCAGAAGCTCCATACAGGAATAAGCCGTATCCGGATGCAGTTCCTCCACCGTCATCTGCACATAGATTCGCCTGGTGCCTGGCACGACTTCCGGAATCAGAATCTGGGGATCCGTGGTCGTATACAGAACGCCCTGCGCCTCCAGCTCCCGTCCGTTGTGCGTCCACGCAAGAGGATAGGTGCCTCCAAGCTCTCCCAGGATTCTTGACACGTTCACAAGACAGGGGTTCTCTGCCGGATCCAGCCGCAGCGCCTTTGTCCCTTCCGGAAGATGCAGTTCCAGGCGGATCAGCCCCTGCTTGTCCGGTTCTGCCTTTTCCCACCGGCTCTCTGCCTCAGAAAAGCCGTTCCCTGTGTCTGTGTACACCTGAATCCGGTTCTTTTTCGCCGCCTCCACCATCTGCCAAAGGGGAATGGTCCGCCCGGCGGTAGCCAGATACTGTGCCCCGATCGTCACCGTTCCCTGCAAAAGCCAGAGCTGAAACTGATGTTCCATCCCGGCGAACAGCTCTTCTTCCTCCCCTGAAATCCCCATCTGAGCCATCAGCCCCAGATGTTTTATGTCTTCCCGGCTGTTCAGATAAAGAGACAGGGCCCGCCAGAGCAGATAGGCGGTGGGCACCTGTACCGGAAAGGTCCACTCATAATCCATGATCTGGATCCCCGCCTTTGTCTCCATCAGATTCCCGAAAATCCAGTCCAGGTTGTTGACCGGCGCCCCTTCATAGGCCTTTGAAAAAGCCGGGTCACCGAACATCTCCCGAAACACCCCGCTTTTCTCAAAGGGTCTTTGCTCCGGCTTCAGTGTCTCTGTCAGAAGCTCCCGAAAACGCAGCAGCTCCATAGTCAGTCCCGCATAGTCTTTCTGCCTGCGCAGTTCGTCCAGATGTTCCTCGAAGGTCCGGCCCTCTAAAAATTCAAAGCAGGCCGTATCTCCCCGAAGCTCACACCGATTAGCACTAATATGATTCTTTTTATAGCATCTGTCAAGTACTTCTTCCCAATCTTTCATATCCCGGACGTGTTTTTTCGCCGGCTCAGACAGGGGTACTTTCCGCACTTCCATGCCTTTTGCTGTTTTTACTATATCTGTACGCAGGCAAAATCGCTCCGCCCGATCATTGGAATATTTGGTATAAAGGATCTGCTCCTCTGTCTTTGGACCCACCACGCACAGAAATGCGTTGGCAAATTCCGGAAATCTTCCGTCGGCGATCAGCCGGTCATAGACCTTTTCTTCCTCAAAAAGTACAAGCCGCTCCCCTTCAAAGTTCCGCAGATTCTGATTGAGTTCTCCTGATCTGGGAAGCCGCGCATCCGAATACACAGCGGAAGGAAACCAGCGCTCCGGATAGGGATAATAGAACTGTACCTGCTGACATCCGCCGGCTTCTAATATTCGCTCTAACTCTTTCTTCGAGTAGCCAAAGCCTTCCCCTTCCAGACTCTGAAAATACTTTCCTGTGTGCAATTCCATGGCACCGGCCCAGTATTTTAAGCCGAACCGGTTGTCCGCGGTCAGCACCAGATGCCCCCCTGGCGCCAAGTATCTTAGGATCGCCTTTAGCGCCTCTGCCTCCGGGCATGGTCCCGGAAAGAAAAAAACAGCCTGCTGCAACAGCGCAGGAGCAATGATCCAGTCAAAGTTTCCCAGCCCCTCTTTTTCCAGAATCTTCCACGGATTGCCGGTATGAACCGTCAGATTCTCTGCCTGCCCATGCCGGACTTGGATCAGGCGGCCTCTTTGCTCCTTATCTTCCAGACAGACTACCTGCTTGGCCTTCCGGATCAGTGCACCGGTCAGCTGACCCGTGTCTGCACCGAACTCCAGAACCGTCTCCTGGGCCTTTATGGGCAGCCACCCGGTCAGATTCTCCCGAAGATGCGACAGATGGTACAGCACTTCAAAAGAGTGCTGCGTCCCCCGGCGGCAGTCATAGCCGGATTCCAGAAGTTCCAAAAGCTTCTCCTCCAGACATATGGTGTCTTTCATCTGATCCCTTCTTTCTTTGCAGTCTGCTTCGTCTTTCTCCTGTCAGGACGTAAAATCACTGTTCTATGGTGATCACGGTGTTCATATCATAGAACCCCACCGTATTTTTGTCCGACAAAACCGTCATCCCCACCAGATCATACAGTCTGTGATACACTTTAAATTCATCTCCCTCATATCCGGTACAGCCAAGGGAAATCAGATAATCTCCGCCCTGCAGATCAATTCTCTGGGTATAGGTCACGATTCGGGTCTCTCCCGCCTCCACTGTCCCGGTTTCCACCCGTTCAAACATGCTGTTGGTTCCGGTGATATCGGTCCCCTGCTTGTTCCTTATGGTGATTGTGAAAATCGGATTTTTAACCTGGCTGTGAAAATATAGCTTCGCCTTTACCTGACAGGTGGAGCCTTTTTCAATAATCCCGGAAAACTGACCGTACTGATCAAGAATACCAAAATCCACAATCTCTGCCTGCTTCTCTCCATAATCCAGAAGAGCAGGATTCACCTCAAAATGGTCTTTCCACGCTTTTCCCTCTGTGGTGTGCCGGCTGATCCCGCTCTTTTCGCCCACATCCTCCAGGGTGTCTTCATCCAGCTGATGCACCAGAAGCTTCTTATACATATTGACCATATCTTTTGGAGAACCCTCCGAAAGCTTCACGCCCTTATTCAGCAGGATCACCCGGTCACAGTATTTGGCAATGCTGGTCAGATCGTGGCTGACGAAAAGGATCGTCTTACCCATCTTTTTGAATTCCTCGAACTTGTGGTAGCATTTTGCCTGGAAAAACACATCCCCCACTGACAAAGCCTCATCCACAATCAAAATCTCCGGATCAATGTTGATGGCCACGGCAAAAGCCAGCCGCACAAACATGCCGCTGGAATAAGTTTTCACCGGCTGGTTAATGAACTCCCCGATATCCGCGAAGTCCAGAATATCCTGCAGGCGCTCGTCGATCTCCTTTTTTGAAAAACCGAGCATCGTCCCGTTCAGGTATACATTCTCCAGACCGGTATACTCCATATGAAACCCTGCGCCCAGTTCCAGAAGGGCGGAGATGCGTCCGTTGATTTCCATCTCTCCGCTGGTGGCCCCGAGAACACCGGTGATAATTTTCAAAATCGTTGATTTTCCGGAACCATTTACCCCGATGATCCCCACCGTCTCTCCCTGCCGGATGGTCATACTGACATCCCGCAGAGCATAATGCTCACGATAGCATTTTTTCTTCGTCAGTCCAAGGGAGTCCTTCAGACGGTCCCGGTTCCGGTTATATAATTTATAAATCTTTGTAATATGTTCTAATCTGATCGCTTCCCCGCCCATATCAGCCACCTCTTTATTCGATGCTGTTCCTTTTTTGAACAGCCAGTCTTACAGAACATCTGCAAAATGCACTTTCAGCTTCCGAAATACATGACTTCCGATCCACCAGACCAGGATCGTCACTGCCCAGAAATAAGCATGCATCCATCCAAGCCGGGCAACCGATTCCGTCTGAAACAGAGCCGCCCGGTAACCATAGACGATATAGCACAGAGGATTCAGTTTCAGGACAAGCAGCACCGGATATTTGCTGAGCAGGTCTTCCAGAGACCACATGATCGGTGTCATCCAGATTCCTACCTGGAGAAAGATGTTGATGATCTGACTTAAATCCCGGAAAAACACCACCAGGGCACTGGTCAGCATGCATACACCGGTGACGAAGATCATCAGACTTGCGCTGAAATAAAGCACCAGCAGCGTATGAAGACCCGGATAGTACCCGTACAAAGCAAACAAAAGCAGCATAAACAGCACAAAAAAACCATGGATAAAAAGAGCTGCGATGGTCTTCACCAGCGGCAGAATATTGATATTGAATACCACCTTTTTCACCAGATAATGGTATTCCAGCAGCGCATTCGTCCCATTGCTCAGGCTTTCGGAAAAATAAAACCAGGGCACAATGCCGCTGACCAGCCACAATACAAAAGGCACATGAATCCCTTGTTTTAATTCCGCAGTCGCATTGTTTAGTCCAATCTGAAAGACGAACCAGTACACCAGCACGATGACCACCGGCTGCACCAGAGCCCAGACCACGCCAAAATAAGAGCCCGCATACCGGGTCTTAAAATCATTCCTGGAAAGCTTCCAGATCAGCTTTCGATTCTTCCAAAAATCCAGAAATATCTGGTCCGTCATAGCGATCCTCCTTGCAGCGCTCAGTCCTGGCCACCGGTCTGCAGCGTACAGATGCCGCCCCACTTCTGATCCTTCTCTGAGATTGTCAGTTCCATCCCTTCCTGGATGGGCCAGTTCACCCCAATCTCGGGATCGTTCCAGGCCAGTCCGCCCTCATCGTTGGGATGATAAAAATCCGTGCACTTATACACAAACTCTGCCACATCCGACAGCACCAGAAAACCGTGGGCAAAATTTTTCGGAATAAAAAACTGCTTCTTATTCTCTTCCGATAAAATCACACCATGCCATTTTCCATACGTCTTCGATCCGGGTCTTAAATCCACCGCCACATCAAACACTTCCCCGCGGACCACCCGCACCAGCTTGTCCTGAGGATAGTGAATCTGAAAATGCAGCCCCCGCAGCACGCCCCTTTTCGACGCCGACTGGTTGTCCTGCACAAACTCCATATCAATTCCGGCCGCCGCATAATCCTTGTAATTATACGTCTCCATAAAATACCCCCGCTCATCCCCAAAGACTGCCGGAGTAATGATCTTCAGTCCCTCAATCTCACAGGTCTCCACCGTAATCTTTCCCATACTTCTCTTCCTCTCTTTCTCCCGTTCCCGTCAGACATCGCTGCCTCCCGGCCAAAGCACGCAGACCTTTTATGCTGCGAGGAGGCTCTGGGGGAAGCTGGTTCTGCACGTGCACTCACAGTCCGTTGGCCACATCCACCAGGTACTGTCCATATGCCGTTTTCATCAGCGGCTCTGCCAGCTTCAGCAGCTGCTCTTTGTCAATAAATTTTCTCCGGAATGCGATCTCCTCAATACAGGAAATATAAAGTCCCTGTCTCTTCTGGAATGCCGCCACAAAATCCGCCGCATCCAGGAGTGCATCGTGGTTTCCCGTATCCAGCCAGGCAAAGCCTCTCCCGAGCGTCTCCACCCGAAGCGTCCCTCTTCTTAAATACTCATTATTGATGCTGGTGATCTCGATCTCGCCCCGGGCCGAAGGCTTCACATTCCTGGCGATCTCCACCACATCCTTGTCATAAAAATACAGTCCCGGCACTGCATAGTTGGACTTTGGATGCTCCGGCTTTTCCTCTATGGAGATGGCCATTCCCTCCTCGTCAAATTCCACCACGCCGTACTCCCTTGGATCCCTCACATAGTATCCGAAGATCGTCGCACCGCTCCCGTGGGAAGACACCCGTTTCAGTACCTGGGAAAAACTCTGCCCATAGAAGATATTGTCTCCCAAAATCAGCGCCACACTGTCATTTTCAATAAAATCTGCTCCGATGATAAAAGCATCCGCCAGTCCCCGGGGCTTTTCCTGCACTGCATACGCAAACCGCATGCCAAGCTGGCTTCCGTCTCCTAAAAGCTCCTCAAATACCGGCAGATCCCTGGGCGTGGAGATAATCAGCACCTCCCGGATGCCCGCCAGCATCAGAATCGACAGCGGATAATAAATCATCGGCTTGTCATAGACCGGCATGATCTGCTTGGACACCGCTTTTGTCAAAGGATACAGCCTGGTCCCGGAACCTCCCGCCAATATAATACCTTTCATTTTCCCTGATTTCCTCCTTCTTCTTTTTCCAGTGTACGGAACAGAAGATCACAGTCCGTCAGGAAATTCCTGGCAAACAAAAACCCTGTCTGTCCCTGTATCTCTTTTACTTCATAAAGCCGTACGGCCTGATTATCCGGCATATCCGAAAGCTGATACGTGCAGATCGGTTCGAACTCTGGCGTATAGTCCGCATAATAGACCCTGGCTCCCTGGTAGCTCTCACCTACGCAGTCATAATCGCTGCTCACGTAGAGCCTCCAGCCGTCCTCCGTCTTCTCGCAGGACGCCATCTCGTTGTCCGCCACCGCCAAAAGCAGCTCCCTGGGCTCACTCCAGGTCTTTCCCTGGTCCTCAGATTCCATGACACAGATGGCCGAAGGCCCCTTGTCATACTGCTCCATCTCAAAAAAATAATAAAATGTGCCGTCCACGCACCGAAGATCCCCGTCTTCCAGGTTCTGCCTGCGGCTTATGACGTCCGTTACATACTCCCACTTTGTCAGATCCCCGGAGCGGTACAGCCGCACCGTATAGGTCCCGTTCTCTCCTTTTGGATCCGGATTGTTGATGGTACCCTCGATCAGCGTATGCATCAGATACCAGGTATCCTGATCCCTTAAAAGAACCGGATCAATGGCCAGCGTCTTTGTCTGAAGCACCATCTGGTCCTTCCCAACCTCAAAGTCCGTCCCTGAAAGCTGCAGAATATGCGTCTCGTTCTCATGGTTGCTGTACGCCACCACCGGACCCTCATCCCCTTCCTGCACATAAAGCCAGGAAGCCGAAAGCCCCTCAAATCCCCGGATCACATTCCCTTCCAGATCCAGAATCTGAATCCCTTCTTCCACACTGGTAATCACATGCTCTCCCAGAAACTTTGCGTCTGCATTGTGATACCCCGGCAGGGTAAAGCCATTTTCCTTTGCCGGCCCCCCGCCGAAAACCAGCGCCAGCACCCCAAGCAGCACCCCTGCCGCCGGAACCAAAAGTCCCTTCCATCCATCTCTCTTCATCCGGGACCTCCCTTTTTGATCTCCTTTTGCGAACAGGTGGTCCCGCCGGAACTCCGTTCGCTCCATGCCATTTGACAACTCATATTGGATGATTATAACATTATTACAGAATTATTACAAGTACCATGGATTTTTCCCTCCAAACATGGTATATTAAAGATTACTGTTCACACCATGGCGAATCACTCCGCTGATTCGTCATGAGCCGGTACCGTTATGGAGTCAAAGCATATGCCCCAGTAACGATTAAAGGTTCTCATTCGCGTCCGATCCAGTCAGTCCGCTGATGGATGTGAAGTCTATACCATTATGGAATCAAAGGGACTGCCTCTCATCAAAGGCAGCTTTCCATGGGCAGTCCTGTTATGTTAAGGAGGATTCATCCCTATGAAACGCATTCACCGTCTTTTGCTTCACCTGACCGACCAATATTATCTCCTGTGGTTTGCCCTTCTGGGCCTTTTGACTGCCTTTTTGTGTTTCCGCTGCCTTGGCATCGGTGCCATTGACTCCTGGGATGAAGCCCGCCATGGTATCTCTGCCTATGAGATGATGCAAAACGGCAACTATCTGGTCAATACGTTCCAGGGCAGTCCCGACTACTGGAATGTCAAGCCGCCTTTGTCCTTTTTGACGGTCATTGCCGGATTTACCCTTTTTGGCTATACGGCTGTCGGGCTCCGCTTTTTTTCCGCCCTTGCCTATCTTCTGACCGTTCTTTGCACCGGATGGTTCGCCAGACGCTACGGAAAACTGGCTTCCCTTCTTACGATGGTTTTTTTGACCGCCAACTATTATCCGTTCAAAGCCCACCTGGTCCGGGCGGGAGACGCCGACGGTCTGTATCTTCTGCTTTTTACACTGGCCATGCTGGCCATGCTGAAAGTCCGGGAAGATCATCGCTGGCTTTATGCCTGCGGCCTGTGTTTTTCCCTGGCTTTTCTGACCAAGAGCTTCCACGCGGGCATGATCGCCGCTGTGGGCGGACTGTTCCTCTTAAAGACCGGCGAATTGAAAAAAATGCGTCTGTCCGTATGGGCCGGTTTTCTGGGCTGTTCTGTGCTGCCCATTCTGATCTGGGGCATTCTGCGCTTCCAATACGACGGAACCGTATTTTTTTGGAACATGTATGAAGCGGATCTTGCAGGAAGAACCGCCTCCGGAGGTCTGGAAGGCCACGGTTTCCCCTTTGACTTCTATCTGAACTCTGTCTTTCTGGACTTTGACCATATCTACGGTTTTTTAAGCCTGATTGCACTTTTGGGAATCCTGTATCTCTGGATCCGGCCTTTTGAAGCCGATCAGATGATGGTGCAGGCAGACCGGACCGGAATCCTTCTGTGGTTTTTTGTTCCGCTCCTTGGATTCTCGCTTGTGTCCACCAAGCTTATGTGGTACGTCTATCCCTGTACGGTACCCTTATGCCTGCTGGCCGGAATTTTTCTCTCCCGTTTCCTGCGTTCCTCCTCTTTGCGGCCCGGTCTGTCACTTTTGTGCCTTATGCTTACTGGTGTAAGTGCCCTTTCGTTTACCTGGCGCAACTATGCAGACAATGTCCGCGGCGCCCGCTCCAACGACCTGCAGACCTTTGTCCAGGAACAGTTCACCCGCGAAGATGCCCTTACCGGTTCTGTCATCTATCTGGACGCCTATGACCCGTTTCTCTACGCCAACACCACCTCCTGGGAGCAGAATATGCGCCTGCTGGCCATGATGGAGGGGGATCTTGACTGCCAGGACGGCGGGGCCAAGGCCTTTTTAAAAGAAGAAAACGACTGCCTTCTGATTCTGTCCATCCCCTTTTTGCAGGATTATCCGCAGCTTTCCTCCTGCACGATCCTGGCTGACAATGGTCAGTATCTGCTGCTTCACCGGGAGCCGGCCCGCCAATGACCCTTCCGCGCCGGGCTAAAGTCTGCATACCGGCCACACTTACGCCCGTTTCCACAAAATTTTTATTCCCGCGGGCAACGAGCCAAGTGGCTGCTACCACCAGAAGTACCTCTTAAAATTTGAGAAAAATCTTGACTTCCTGTCTCTTCCGTTTTATACTGACAGTCAGAAACCCGAAAACTTCGTCTAAGAAAGGAGGACAATGATGACATACAGAAACCATTTTTCAAACACAGATACAGCAGCAACCATTTGCAGAGGTCAGATTGTCCGACTTTTACACCGGTAAACCATTCGGATTTTCTAGTTTTTACCAAAAAAAGAACCATTCTTTTTTGAGGTGCCTCTGCGCTTATGCAGGGGTATTTTTGCGCCCAAAAAGCGTACTTTGATGCCCCTTTTGATTCAGAAAGGAACCTCATGAAAGAAATATACGGCACTTACACTTCTGCGAAAATCTTCACAGACTCCATAGAACCATATGCCCTGGCGCAGGTACAGATGCTCTGCGACCAGGCAGTCTCAGCCGGAAGCAAGATCCGCATCATGCCGGATGTTCATCCTGGAAAATACGGCCCGATCGGACTTACCATGACTTTCCAGGACCGGATTTTTCCGGCACTGGTGGGCATTGACATCGGATGCGGCATGACATGTGCCCGGCTTGGCGGAAAAAAGACCGAGTATCCGAAACTGGATGCCGTCATCCAAAAACACATCCCCTCCGGCGTCTCCATCCGCCAGACACCCCATAGCCGGGGAATGCATTTTCCATACGAAAAACTTCTGTGCGCAGAACACATTCATCTGGAAAAAACCGCCCTGAGCATGGGAACTTTGGGCGGCGGCAACCATTTTATCGAAATCGACCGGGACGAAGAGGGCTGCCATTACCTTACCATCCACAGCGGAAGCCGGAGACTCGGAAAAGACGTGGCAGAGCACTATCTAAGGCTGGGACAAAAAGAACTGAAAGCCAAAAGCCTGACTGTACTCTATCCTCAGACCTGGTTAGAAGGCTCGCTGCTTGCAGACTATCTCCACGATGTCGCCATCGTACAGGATTACGCCGAGCAGAACCGCCTGGCCATTCTGGAAACACTCTGCAAATATATGAAATGGAAACCGGGAGAGGTCTTTTCCTGCCCCCACAACTACATCTCCCGACAGGACGATCACTATTTGCTCCGAAAAGGAGCCATCTCTGCCAACAGCAGCGAGCAAATGCTGATCCCAATCAATATGCAGGAAGGAATCCTGCTGGCAGAAGGGAAAGGAAATCCGGACTGGAACTGCTCTGCTCCCCACGGATCCGGGCGTCTTCTGAAACGGACCGATGTGGCAAAGCAGTATACCGTCTCTCAGTTTAAGACGGCGATGAAAGGAATTTTTTGTACCTGCATCAGCAAGACCACACTGGCAGAAGCCCCTTTTGCCTATCGGGATCTGTCCTACATCGTCTCCCGGATTGCAGACACCGCAAAGATTATGAAAGTCCTGACCCCGGTCTATAATTACAAAGACAACAACGAACCGCATCAGCGGACACAAGGAGGAAGCAATGGCTAAATACAGAGAGACTCCCTGCAAATATTATCTGGCGCTTGGACAGTGCACAAAGGGCCGTGATGCCTGCCACCGGACCTACTGTCAGCACTGCGGCAAATACGAGCCCCGGGCCAAAATACGTCATATAAATAAGAAGAAACAGTACAACCAAAAAATCCGCAGGCCGGTTAAGGCCATGCGGATTTTTCTTTTTTATTTGCACTCACAGCGAAAAGTCATACACTCTGTCTGGCCGCACTCGCAGGCATTCACACCGCCCACCTGAATCTGCTCTGCATGACATTTGCAGGACTGGTTGTGGCTGCAGGTGGTCGCATCGCAGGAAACCTCCGTCGGTTTGCTCGGGATATCGTCTGCGTTGCGGGCACCGTCATACTTCCGCTCCCGGAAGCTGTCGCAGCAGGTCTGGTCTGTCACCTTCGCATTGCGGCCTCCCACATGGATGTTGTCCTTACAGCAGCTGTTGTCCTTATTGTACGTACAGTTTACAACGGAACAGTCTAATCTCGTCATGTTTATGTCCTCCTTCAGATTGTGATACGAATAGTATCGCAAATCTTTCCGGAAATTATGCGAAAGATTTCAAAAGATTTCTTCATCTGATTTGTTCCGAACTGTCGCTTTCCAGCTTATATCAAAGCAAAAAAATCATCTGTTTTCTAACGGAAATATTCCACACCTGACTCGAAGATCTTCATATCCTGCTCTCCATAGATGTTGATGGCCACAGCCTCACCGATCCGCTCCGAATGTCCCATCTTGCCGAACACCCGTCCGTCAGGACTTAGGATTCCTTCGATGGATCCATAGGAACCGTTTACATTCCACTCCTCATCCATGGTGGGACGTCCTTCAAGATCCACATACTGGGTCGCCACCTGTCCGTTGGCAAAGAGCCGGTCAATCCACTCTTTGGGGGCCACAAACCGACCCTCTCCGTGGGAAACCGGAATCGCATAGGTCTCTCCGAGTTTTGCCCCGGAAAGCCATGGCGACTTGTCCGTCACCACCTTCGTATACACCATACGGGAAATATGGCGGTTGATGGTATTGAAGGTCAGAGTTGGAGAATCCGGAGTCTGACCCACGTTCTCTCCATGGGGCAGAAGTCCCAGCTTGACCAGAGCCTGGAAACCGTTGCAGATGCCAAGTATCAGTCCGTCCCGTTCCTTCAGCAGATTGTTCACTGCCTCTTTGATCTTCTCATTCTGGAATGCTGTCGCAAAAAATTTGGCAGAACCATCCGGCTCATCACCGGCAGAAAAACCGCCCGGGAACATGATGATCTGCGCCTGCGCGATGGCTTTTTCAAAGACGTCCACAGACTCCCGGATATCACTCTCGCTTAAGTTCCGGAAAATCTTCGTCACCACATCCGCTCCTGCTCTCTCGAACGCTTTCCCGCTGTCATACTCGCAGTTGGTACCCGGAAATACCGGAATAAAGACGGTGGGTCTTGCCACTTTGTGCCTGCATACATAGATACTGCTGGTATGATAAACTGGAGTATCCAAAAGCTCCTTGTTCTGTACCGCCTTCGTCGGGAACACTTTTTCCAAAGTTCCGGTCCAGGCCTCCAGCGCTTCTTCCATGGTGACAGACGCATTCCTATAGGAAAATCCGCTCTCGGTCACCTCTCCGATCAGGGTATAGGTAATGGAAAGCTGTCCCACTTTTCCGTCCGGCACTTCTGCCACAATTCCTCCGAAGGCCGGTGCAAAGGCATCCCTCGGGTCCAGACTGTGCTCCAGCTTCACCCCGAGCCGGTTGCCGAAAGCCATTTTGCTGACCGCCGCCACAATGCCGTGGGCATCCAGCGCATAGGCAGAAACAATCCTGCCCGCCTTTATATCCTCGAAAAATTTCCCGTACTGATCCATGGCCTGTCCATAATCCGGAAGGTCATAATCGTCCCGGTCAATCTTCAAGAGCACCAGTTTATTGCCGGTTTTTTTCAGCTCCGGCGTGATCAGGTGACGGTAACTGGCCACATCCACCGCAAAGGAAACCAGTGTGGGCGGCACGTCGATCTCATTGAAGCTGCCGGACATGCTGTCCTTTCCTCCGATGGAGGGAAGTCCAAAGCCAAGCTGTGCGCTGTACGCTCCCAGAAGCGCCGCAAAGGGCTGGCTCCAGCGATGGGGATCCTCGGTCATTCTCCGGAAATATTCCTGGAAAGTAAAGCGGATTTTCCGATAATCTCCGCCGGAAGCCACGATCTTTGCCACGGACTCTAATACCGCATAGACAGCACCGTGATAGGGAGACCAGCTGGACAGATACGGGTCAAAACCATAACTCATCATGGTAACCGTGTCCGTGCGGCCTTTGAGCACCGGAAGTTTTGCCACCATGGTCTGGGTCTCCGTCAGCTGGTACCGGCCTCCGTAAGGCATAAAAACACTGCCTGCGCCGATGGAGCCGTCGAACATCTCCACCAGGCCTTTCTGCGAACATACGTTCAGATCTTTCAGGGTACTCAGCCATGCCTCCCGGACATCGCCCACTTCTTTTCTTTCAAAATATTTCTGCTCCTCTGACGGCATATCCACGGCCACCTTGGTCTCCTGGTGCGCGCCGTTGGTATCCAGAAAAGCACGGGAAAGATTGACGATCTCTTTCCCTCTCCACATCAAAACCAGTCTTGGAGACTCGGTCACTTCTGCCACGCAGACAGACTCTAAATTCTCCTCTTTGGCATATCCCATAAATTCGTCCACATGTTTGGGATCCACCACCACAGCCATACGCTCCTGAGACTCGGAGATGGCGATCTCGGTTCCGTCAAGACCTGCATATTTTTTCGGCACCTTGTCCAAGTTGACAAGAAGCCCGTCTGCCAGTTCTCCGATGGCCACCGACACGCCGCCGGCACCAAAATCGTTGCATTTTTTGATCAGCCGGGTGACTTCCGGACGGCGGAACAGTCTTTGAATCTTCCGCTCCGTAGGTGCATTTCCTTTCTGCACCTCCGCACCGCAGGTCTCAATGGAAGCCTCTGTGTGTACCTTGGAGGAACCTGTCGCTCCGCCGCAGCCATCCCGTCCGGTGCGCCCTCCAAGCAGGATAATGATATCTCCCGGATCGGAAGTCTCCCGGATCACATCCTTTCTCGGAGCCGCGCCCATGACAGCTCCAATCTCCATCCGCTTAGCCACATAGTCCGGATGGTAGATCTCTTTGACATACCCCGTGGCAAGTCCGATCTGATTGCCATAAGAACTGTACCCCCCTGCTGCTCCCCGGACCAGCTTTTTCTGAGGCAGTTTTCCCTTCATGGTCTCAGACACCGGCACGGTCGGATCCGCCGCACCAGTTACCCGCATGGCCTGATAGACATAGGTACGCCCGGAGAGCGGATCCCGGATCGCACCTCCAAGGCAGGTTGCCGCACCGCCAAAAGGTTCGATCTCTGTGGGATGGTTATGGGTTTCGTTTTTAAAATTCACCAGCCACTCTTCCGTCTGGCCGTCAATCTCCACCGGAACCACAATGGAACAGGCGTTGATCTCATCGGATTCTTCCTGGTCTTCCAGCTTCCCTTCTTTTTTCAGCTTTCTCATGGCCATCAAAGCCAGATCCATCAGACAGACAAATTTATCCTCTCTGCCCGCGAAGATCTCTTCGTGGTCTGCAAGATACCGACGGTAGGTATCCTCGATCGGCGTCCGGTAATATCCGTCTGCAAAGGACACCTCTGTCAGCTCTGTAGAGAAGGTGGTATGCCGGCAGTGATCGGACCAGTAGGTATCCAGCACCCGAATCTCTGTCATGGAAGGATCCCGCTTCTCTTCTTTCTGAAAATAATTCCGGATATGCAGAAAATCTTTAAAAGTCATGGCCAGATTCAAAGAATCATACAATTCTTTGAGGACACCCTCCGCCATATCCCGGAAACCTGCAAAGATCTTCACATCCTCAGGCTCCTCAAAGACCGTCACCAAAGTTTCCGGCTTTACCATATCGGTCTCTCTTGAATCCACCGGATTGATGCAGAAAGCCTTGATGGAGGCAAGTTCTTCCGGGGTCACACCCCCTTCCATCACATACACAATCGCCGTGCGGATCACCGGCTCCTCGGAAGAATTCAAAAACTGCACACACTGTACGGCAGAATCTGCTCTCTGGTCAAACTGCCCCGGCAGATACTCCACGCCGAACACAGCTGCACCTTCAGCCGCCTCAAAACTTTCCTTATATAAAACATCCACGGGCGGCTCACTGAACACGGTCTTACACGCCTGCTCAAAAGTCTCCTCGGTAATCTTCTCCACATCATAGCGGATCAGCACCCGGACATTTGTCACGGTCTGAATCCCGAGATAGCCTTTGATCTCCTCCTTCAGTTCCTTTGCCTTGACGGCAAATGCCTCTTTTTTCTCCACATAGACGCGTCTAACCATGTTTTCTTACCTCCATTTTATCGTGTATGACTTACTTATCTTCTTTTTTTCTTCTTGCTGCGTGACCGGACTACCACAAACACCATCAGCACCAGAGCTGAGGCACCTGCCAGACCAGCATACAGAAGAATCGGACTTCCATCTCCCGTAGCTGCACCGCCGATTTGGATTCCTCCGGAAGATCCTCCTCTGCCTGGATTGACACCGCCGTCTGCCGGGTCACTCCATGCCAGTGCAATCGGCGACAGGCCGGTGACCGTAAACTCCATCCCGTTGTCTGTCTTGCGGATTGCGGGAAGTTCCACATTGCCGGAGGTTTTGCCAAAATAGCTGGTTGAGAACATATGGGCAGCTGCAAAGTTATTGGTATATCTTCCGGTTCCACTTGGATAAGGCATCGTCACTTTCAGTCCCCCTGCCGGGAAATTCGTGTAATCTGCCACCTGCCAGGTTGCCCCTTCGTCGGTGCTGACCTGCAGAACCACATCATAGACCGCCGTATTTTCCTCTTTGTAAACTCCAGATTCGGTCAGAACCCGCTTTAACTCCTGTTCAATCTTTACCGGTGTGTCAAAGCTGGTGTTCCTAAGCCCCTCCGGTACGGAAGAAATTCCCTCTTCCATCACCAGTTTGAACGTCTTGCCGTCCACAGCCTCCGGCGGGTTGGGAAGTTCTTTCAATCCGTTGACCTTGGCTGTAATCTGCGGTTCCTCCTCCGGCAGCGCATAATTCTTTGGATCTTTAGGATCAAACTCCCACTCTCCCTCTCCGGGGACCACCGTGACTTTAAAACTTCCGGCCTCCGCCGATTTCAGTCCCTTGGTCTTGATGACATCCGGCTGTTTGACCGTTACTTCATCATCTTCTAAAAGTCCTTCCAGCTTCAGCTCTCCGTAGACCGTCACCTCTCCGGCTGTTCCTGCCGATTTTGAGGCAGACAGCCTGGACACATCCCAGGTAAGCTGCTTTTTCTCCACGGAGACAGCAACTTCTGCTGTGGCATCTTCAAAGGAAGAATTGGCTGTAAATACCGCCAGGATCTTGTGTTCTCCCGCTGTCAGTTTCTTGTGGTCCACCGTAACGCTGACTTTTTCTCCCGAGGAAGTAACCGGCTGTACAGATCCTACTTTATTCCCGCTCTCCACGCTGTCCACATAGAACTGTACATTTCCGGTAAAGGCATCTGTATCGTCCTCATCCGCTCTGGAAACAGCAGCCGTAAATTTGACCGAATCTCCGTATGTGATTCCTTCCTGCTTGCCGGCAGTCAGGGTCATGGTGGTAGCGGTTTTGTCCATCATGGTCAGGCTGTTGTCGCTGGCCGCGTTGCTGACCTCATAATTGTCATTTCCCACGATCACGGCCTCAAAGGTCTTATCTCCTTTCACCGCTGTCGTGTAGCTGGTCCGGTACACCCCGTACTGCCCGGGCGCCGCCTCCATGGCAAGCGAGTGGGCTTCTTCTGTATCATTTCTGCCGGATACTGTCAGCAGAATATTTTCTGCTTTCAGTCCGTCATTGTCCATGGGCGTGCTGTCGCTGTAGGAGGCCGTCACCGACACGCTCACCGGACGGTTGACTTTCTGGGTGCTTGGTTCCACACTGATCTTCAAAAGCAGTTTCGCCTTCGTGATCGTTCCCGGAATGCTGGCCTGGGTGCTGCTTAACGTATAGTTGGAAGCCCCCTCTCCGGTCAGCTTGATATCCGTCGCCACAATCTGACTGGCCGCACTGGCATTGGCACTGTTGTAAGCGAAAGAGGAAGCCTGGGCAGCGACACGTCCGCTGTCCGAAGCAAGCAGGCCCTCCAGGACGATCTTTGCGTCTTTTACCTCTGCGGTGCCGTCATATACTTTGGTAGTAGTTCCCTCCACCTTCGGAGTGATGGTCCGCGGACTGATGGTCACCGGAATTGTACCGGAAGCCGTATAATTGGGCGCATCCGACGCATCCACTTTTAAAATATAATTGCCTGCGTCAGTAGGAGTGACCTTATTGGACTCATCCACACTGTTTTTGTACCAGGTATAATTCCAGCTTAATTTTACGTCTGCTCCCGGTCCGTTGATCAGGTTAAAATACTGGCTTCCGTCCGCGGGCTGATTGATGGGATCGCCGTATGTATACTGCGTCGGAAATCCGGCTGCCCCGGATTTGTTCTCGATGGCTCCGTTGTCCAGCGGAGTGATCGTAATCGTAAAGGCAGGGGACCACTCCGTATAATCATCGACCGTTGCACCTGCATAATAACTGTATTTGCCTGCAGGACTGTTGTTGGAAAACGAATACGAAGTTCCCGAAGCATTGGCCAGTGTTTTCCGCTCGCCGTCATTGTAGCTGCATGCCCACTGGATGGAGGCAGAGCTGCCGCTTGTTCCGGAAACCTGTGCAGTCAGGTCATATTTTTTGTCTCCTGCATAACTGAAACTTACCGTTTCTCCGCTTGATACATTAGTTCCTCCGGAAGCGGCAGTCAGTGATACAGATCCAATGGGCTTGCTGTCCACCTGCACATTGGCAATCGCCGAAGCTTCCAGCTGATTGAGGTCGGTAATCCAGGCCCCGGTGCCGCCGGTGGAAGACTTCCGATAACTATATCCGCTGCCCAGAACATCCTTAACTGCTCCGTCACTGGTCTTGATCTGGGCAAAAGTTCCGCCTGTAAGCGCGACATCTGCATCCTTTTTCTCCACCGTCAGGCTTCCGGATGCCACTTCTCCTCCGGACATACGCAGTCTTCCGCTGTTCATCGTGATCGCATTGCCCGATTTTGTGTTCTGGAAGGTTCCTCCTGTGATCTCTACATCTCCGCCTCCAATGTAGACAGGCGCAGACACATTCGATGATAAGGTACCGCTTTCAATCTTTATTTTCCCGCCTGCCGCATAGAGACAGGCACCCGTATAATTTCCGCTGCCACTGTAGACGATCCTTCCGCCTGATCCGCTGTCCTTTACCGTCAAAGTCCCGTTGCTGACCTCAATCAGATCCGGCGCTCCGGACGAACTGCGGCTGGTGGAAGTTGTCTGGAAGGTCCATGTATAGCCGTTTAAATCCAAAGTGATGTCTTTCTCACTTTTGATGACTGCATCGGTAGAAGCGGATGAAGAAATCCTTGTGGTCACAGGTCCTGATAGTTCAATCACAGCACCCGACGCAGCCGCCGCCCACGCTTCTTTCATGGTCGAAAACTTGTCACCACCGATCTGGATATTTCCCTCTGTATTCTCTGTGCCGCCGGTCCCGTCTCCGGATCCATTTCCGCCGCTGTTGTCCCCGTCTCCGGTTCCGTCTCCGCCGCTGTTGTCTCCGTCTCCGGACCCATTCCCGCCGCTGTTGTCTCCGTCTCCGGTTCCATTCCCGCCGCTGTTGTTCCCGTCTCCGGTTCCGTCTCCACCGCTGTTGTCCCCGTCTCCGGACCCATTCCCGCCGCTGTTGTTCCCGTCTCCAGTTCCGTCTCCGCTGCTGTTGTCTCCGTTTCCAGATCCATTTCCGCCGCTGTTGTCCCCGTCTCCACCTGTGTTTTCATCGGGGTTCGTGGTCCCTCCTGTGTTCTCATTTCCGCCTGTGGTTCCGTCCGGATTCTCCGTTGTCCCTGGATTTTGTCCGCCCTGGGACCCGCCGGGAGTCTGCCCGTCTCCAGAAGTTCCCGGATTCTGAGTGTTGTCCGTGTCAGGGTTCGTAGGCGTTGCCGGATCCTTTGTGTCTTCTGTTTTGGGATCTTCCGGATTTCCGGAACTGCCTGGATCTTCGGTTGTTCCCGGATCCTTCGGCGCGCCGGGATTCTCAGGACTTTGTGTCTCTCCCGGATTCGTGCTGCCATCCTCCGTATCTCCGGTTCCCTCCGTACTGTCCGCTCCTTCGGTGTTCCCGGAAGTGTTCGTATTCTTATTTACCTTTGACGGATTTGCCTTTTTGATCTCTGATATCCCGGCATTGTTCTCTGTCTCTGCCGCCTTTGATACGACCGGATGCAATGCATTCCCGGCAAAAAGCACAAATGCAACTACCAGTATAAATCCTCTCCACTTTCTGTTCCACACTTTCATCGTACGCTCTGCTTCCTCCATACCTGTCTTATTTATCCAAAATCACGGGCATTCGTGTCCGTGTGTATTGTCCACTGCCCGCCGAATGAGTCCGCTCATTCTGAAAAGTCTGCGAACATTATATCACAAAAGTATTGGTTTGCCTACTGTTTCATAAAGCTCTGATCTGCGTCTCCTGTAAACCATATGATGTGGCCTTCCTTGAAATTCGTGAATATAACCACTGTAAATATAGGTTTCTTTCAGGCCTCTTTCTCATAATTTCCTTTTGTATTTTCCAAAAGTCCCCGATATTCCTCCCAGCTCACATACCGTCCCCCCATGCTCTCTAAATGCTCTGTGTGAAACTGGCAGTCGATAAACACAAAATTTTTCTGACGAAGAATCGTAGCCAGACCGATCAGAGCTGCTTTCGAGCCGTTTTTCTTCTCAGAAAACATGCTTTCTCCAAAAAAACACCTTCCAATGGCTACTCCGTAAAGCCCTCCGGACAATTCTCCGTCTTCATAGGCTTCCACACTGACTGCAAAGCCCTCCTTATGAAGCGCCAGATAGGCGGCTTCCATATCGTCTCCGATCCAGGTACCTTCTGCTTCCCGCAGCGTCCGGCATCGGTGCATCGTCTCCTGAAAATCCCGGTTCAGCCGGACCTCGATCCGATGCTTTTTCAAATACTTTTTCATGGAATGGGAGATATGAATCTCTCCTGGCATAATAAGAAACCGCTCCCTGGGACACCACCACAGGATCTCTTCTCCCGGGTTATACCAGGGAAAGATGCCGTTACAATAGCCAAGCAGCAGACGGTCCACACTCAGGTCCCCTCCCACCGCCAGCAGTCCGTCTTTCTCTGCAAGCTCCGGACTTGGAAAACTGACCTCATTTTCTCTTAATTGATATACTGGCATATTCTTTCCTTCTTTCTGTGCACAGCACTGCATTTGTCCCTGTTCTTCCCCCGGGGCCATGATTCTGCGGTACGTAACCTGCATCCGATGCCCGACCGTGTGAGCTGACGCTTCTTCCCTGACTACGCTCATTTTGTCATAACTCTTTGATTCCTGATTCGTATTTCACATCCATCGCATGAGCTGACTCTTTCATTTTACTTACGTTCATGAGATCTTGGTTCGCTGAGTCATAACCAATTCCTGCCGCCTGACATAGGAACGGATGCTTCTTTCCTGACTACGCTCATTCTGTCATGATGCTTTGATTCCTGATCCGTATTTCACATCCGACGTATGAACAATATTTTCATTCTGCTTACGCTCATGGTATCATGGTTCGCTGAGCCATAACCAATTCCTGCTGCCCGGCGCATGAGCTGATGCGTCTTCCTGCCTGCGCTCATTCTGTCATGATGCTTTGATTCCTGATCCACATTCCTTGCCTGACGCATAAACGGATGCTTCTTTCCTGTTTATGTTCATTATACCACAAATAATCATCTCTGACACTAAGAATCAAAAAAAGTGACCTGGCCCCTGAAAAAAGGCCCTGTCACTGTTTCCATCTGTCATTTTGTTCTGTTAAACTATGCCGGAAAGGAAGCAGCCCTGCCGCTTCGCACAACACCGCCGGAAACTGCATTCCATCTCTTCCTTATTTCTGTACTGCCATTGTATTGCAGTGCCAGGAAAAAAGCAGCATGGATTTCCATTCCCTAACCAGATGCATCTATCGTCCGTGCTGCCGCTGGAATCATCTCCTCCCACATTCATACCGGGAATGTGCGGCCCGGCGCGGATCATCTTTTACCAAATCACATTCCTTAATGCAGCCAGCGCATGACCCAAAGGACAGAGATATGGTCCGAATCCCATTCTTCCCGCAATACTGCTGACCCCAGCGGGTTGACTCAAAGGGCAGAAATACAGTCCGAATCCGTCATATTTACACAATCAGCCCTTTGGACCAGGCCCAGGCATTATACATATCTGCCCAGTGTTCTATGGGGCAGACGCAGATCAGGCAGAACAGGAACGCTCCCACCATCACGCAGATTCTTACCATGGGAAATTCTTTTCTCTGCCGCAATATGATGCAGACGAACACCACACCCATCCACAGCATGAAGATCAGCGGTAAAATCCTAAGAACGGTCAGTCCATAGACATCCATGTACATCCCCATCTTGCTGATGGCTGTTACAAGCAGCAGGAGGGTAAGCACCGACAAAAAGACGGTCAAAAAACCCAGTCCTTTGTGTTGTTTTTGGCCAGTTCTGGCAAAAGCACCTCCGCAGCCTGTAAAAACCAGATTCCATACACCGATCTGACACAGCTCAAAAAACCCTCTTCTGGCATATTGTGCATAAGTCAGCCCCTCCGGCCGCACCCCGGCAAAGGCAGAGAACAGATATTGTCCCTGCAGGCCAATGAACAGGCAGTAGACAAAACAAATAACAAAAAGCGCGGTACAGACTGCCGTGTCGGGAATCACCCTGATCCCTCTGCACATCTTTTCAAGGACCGGCACCTGTATCCGATCGGTGTTTCTGCCATGAATTCCCCCGAAGATCAGCCCAAACAGGTAGAGTGATACCGGGACTGCAAACAGCATCCGCACAATAATCGTCAGCAAATGCTCCGTGATGTAATCCGCCAGATTTCCCGTCAGATACTGGAATCCTGCATCCGCCCTCGACAAAAGAGGCAGGATGATCATAAGCAGAGGCAGGGCCAGCACGACGCCAAGCGCAATCCCACCGAACTTCGAACCTGTCTGTTCGGAGTCCTCCTCTTTGGTTTTCCGGTCAAAGAGCACCCGCACCTGGCATCCAAAATTACAAAACGGAACCAGTATTCCCGCATTCCAGCCGTCAAATAAAACCCAGCCGGATGTCCTGCCGGCGTCCAGAAGTCTTCCGGACGCGGACAATGTCCAATAGGCCGCCACCACCAGAAGCGCCAGCACCTGCAAAAGATACAAGACACTCCAAAATGCATAAGAAACCCCAACCGCAAGCATAACTGCAAACCAGAACCAGCTCTCTTTTGGTGAATGTATCTTCTTCTGTCTTAAGTATGCCAGCACCACGACACCGTAAAAGATGGTAAAAAGTGCCAGGTTCCGTTCAAACTCGTAGCTGATGACCACACAGATAAACAGATAGCCAACCAGCAAATAGACTGCTGCAAACAGCCGGTCCCACCATTCATATGGCGGAAAAATGGGTGCACTAATCTGAGGCAGATCTAAAGAGCTGCCCTCCTGGTATGTTTCGTTCATAATCCTATTCCTTCCTTATATTTTAAAAAGTTTTCCTGCGGCCTCTGAGACCGTACTTACGCCTGCCCGTCTGTCCGGTCCGTGTCGTCCGTATTTACATATTCCAGAATATCCCCCGGCTGGCAGTCCAGCGCTCTGCAGATCCCGTCCAGGGTATTTACCTTGATGGCCTTTGCCTTTCCGTTCTTCAGTATGGAAATATTGGCCATGGTGATGCCGACCCGCTCTGAGAGTTCCGTGACGCTCATCTTGCGCTTCGCCAGCATCACATCAATATTGATCACGATTGCCACACGTTTGTTCCTTTCCCTATCAAATGTTCCGCTTCAAATGTTTTCCGGTTTCCGCTGTCTGAAATGTTTTTGTTTTTGTCCTTTTGCCATCGGAAACTTCTATATCGTCAGTTCCTGCTCCTCCTGAATCTCGCTGGCGCTCTGTACCAGATGAGACAAGGCCGCGCAGAGCACCGTCAGCGTCACAGAGATAAAGATGGCCAGAAGCACCGGAAAGATGAGCCACGCTGCACCTGTATACCACCCTGCCAGGAAAAACCACACAAGAAAACCGCTGTAAAGCACCACATCAGCCAGCATATACTGACTCATCCGCTTCAGTCTCCTTGCATTCTCCCCGGAAAAAGACTGGTCTTTCCGGATACTTTCGCAGATCCCCCAGAACCGTACCAGGCACAAAAGTGCCGGAACAGCACTGATGCCAACCAAAATACAGGTTCCCTGGTATCCGCCCTTTCCCGCCGTGTCTGTCAATGGTTCCTTTAACACCAGCGGCAAAAACCAGAAGACAAATGCCAGCAGCAGGATTCCCACCCCGACCGTAATCACCTTCAGATATCCTGACATCTCTGTCTGCTTCATCAAAACCTCCTCCATTCTCTCCTGTTCTTTGTCTATCATAACCCCTTTCACCTTTTATGTCAATATATATTTATTGATTTACGATAAATTTTTATTGTTTACTTTTATCCATTGGTAAATAGCGAGCCGAAAATCCCATTTACAATCCAAGAGTCCTGTTTTGTAGCTGGGATTTTCATCCATTCGAAAATGATCAAAGAAAAAACCAGCCCTTTTCCGACTGGTTTTTATCTGAATTATTCTGTTTTAGCCTGCTCTTCCTTCGCTGTGACAGTGATCCCCAGCTCTTCTATCTGTACCGGATCCACCACATCCGGCGCGTTGCTCATAAGATCAGAGGCATCTTTTACTTTCGGGAAAGCGATGACTTCCCGGATGCTGTCTGCCCCCGTCATCAGCATCATCAGGCGGTCGAAGCCATAGGCAAGTCCTGCGTGAGGCGGCACGCCGTACTGGAAAGCATCCAGCAAAAATCCAAAGCGTTCCCGGGCCTGCTCTTTGGTAAATCCAAGCACTTCAAACATTTTTTCCTGGATATCTGCCTGGAAGATTCGAACCGATCCGCCCCCCAGCTCCGTACCATTCAATACGATGTCATAAGCCTTTGCCCGCACGGCTCCCGGATCGCTGTCCAGCTTGTCGAGGTCCTCCTCCATGGGCATGGTAAACGGATGATGCATGGCCACAAAACGGGCCTGCTCTTCGGACCACTCCAAAAGCGGAAACTCAGTGACCCAGAGGAAGCAAAACTGATTCTTGTCAAACAGTTCCAGACTCTTTGCGATCTCCAGGCGCAGATTTCCAAGCACATCCCACACAATTTTATTCTTATCCGCCGCAAACAAAAGCAGGTCTCCCGGCTCGGCACCCATAGCCGCCTGAAGCGCTTCCATCTGCTGTTCAGTCATAAATTTTGCAAAGGAAGACTTTACACTTCCGTCCGGCTGAACTGCCACGTAGGCCAGACCTTTTGCCCCATAGCCTTTGGAAAACTCCACCAGGGCATCAATTTTCTTCCTTGGCATCTGTCCCTGCCCCTTCGCATTGATCCCGCGGACACTGCCGCCATGCGCAAGCGCCCCGGTGAACACGCCAAAATCGCAGTCCTTCACAACCTCTGACACATCCGTCAGTTCCATCCCAAACCGGGTATCCGGTTTGTCCGAACCATAGCGGTCCATGGCTTCCTGCCAGGTCATCCTGGGCAGAGGAAGTTCGATGTCCAGCCCGATGGCATCCTTGAACACCTTCTGAAGCAGCCGCTCATTGACTGCAATCACATCGTCCACGTCCACAAAGGACATCTCCATGTCGATCTGGGTAAATTCCGGCTGGCGGTCCGCTCTTAAATCCTCATCCCGGAAACATTTTGCAATCTGGAAATACCGGTCATACCCGGAGCACATCAAAAGTTGTTTAAACAACTGAGGCGACTGGGGTAGCGCATAAAATTTTCCCTGATGGACCCGGCTGGGCACCAGATAATCTCTCGCCCCCTCAGGCGTACTTTTGATCAGGATCGGCGTCTCGATCTCCAAAAATCCTTCCTCTGCCAGTACCGCGCGCACTTTGGTGGCCACCTGGCTTCTGAGCATCAGCTTGCTCTGAATATCCGGTCTGCGAAGATCCAGAAAACGGTATTTTAACCGCATCTCCTCTTTCGTTCTTGAGCCTGCCTCAATGGGGAAGGGCGGGGTCTGGGCTTCCGACAGAATCCTCAGATCAGCCACCCGGATCTCGATCTCCCCGGTCGCCAGATTCTGGTTCACCGCAGCGGATCTTTTTTCCACTTTTCCCACAGCTGCCACTACAAATTCGCTGCGCAGCTTCTCCGCCTTCTGAAAATTCTCAGAGCCGCAGTCAGCTTCTTCAAAGATCAACTGCAGGATTCCGGAACGATCCCTCAAATCCACAAAGATAATCCCGCCTTTATTTCTGCTTTTCTGCACCCAGCCCATGACGGTGACGGTCTCACCAATATCGGCGGTCCCAAGCTCCGCGCATCTGTGGCTTCTGTGCAGTCCTTTCATCGTTTCTGCCATCTTTCATCCTCTTTTCTGTCTGTTTCTGACTTATATCCATTGTTTTGGCCAGCACCTGTCTTCCTGACCCCTTTGTCCGGCTCTTTTCGTTCACAGCCGGATCGCCGCGGCTGATTCCTATCGGTTAAAAAACTCCCGGAACTCTGTATAACCTTCTTTCGTCAGCTGCTCCTTTTGGAACTTTTTATTCTTGTTCATCAGCGTCACCAGCACCTGTGTTCCATTTTCCCGCTCTGCCTTGGCCTCTTTCAGCACTTCACACAGCTTCTCTGCCGGCATCTTTTTTTCCACCAGATAAGCCTTCTTCACAGCCGCTCCGGGAATTTCGAAGCCCTGTTCCATCAAAATCGTGATGATTCTTTCAAATCCGATGGAAAATCCACAGGCCGGCACATCTTTGCCGGTGAACTTTCCGATCATCCGGTCATAACGCCCGCCTCCGGCCACAGAACTGCCGAACTGAGCCATCTCAATCTCAAAAATCGTTCCTGTATAATAAGACATTCCCCTCACCAGCGTAGGATCGAACGCCAGTTCGAAAGAACAGGTCCCGGTAGCTTCCACGCTCCGGCGGATCATGCGCAGGTTTTCGATGACGCCGTCTTCCAGAACTTCAGAAAGCTTTTCTTCCAGATAAGCAAGCGCGTCCGCAGACTGCTCCATATCTGTGAACATGGTCACATATTTTTCCACCTGATCCCCGGCATAACCGGCCTCCAAAAGCTCTGCCTTCACACCGTCCCAGCCGATCTTGTCCATCTTATCCAGAATGATGAAAACCTGATCAAACTGCTCCTCTGTGAAACCGCTGTACAGCGCCATAGCCTTCAGAATCCGTCTCTCGTTGATCCGCACCTTGAAGTCTGAAAAATTCAGCTTCCCAAGCAGCGTCGTCGTCGCCAGAATCAGCTCGATCTCCGCAAGAGGGCTTGCTTCCCCCAGAATATCAATGTCGCACTGCACAAACTGGCGAAACCGCCCTCTCTGAGGCTGATCCGCTCTCCACACACTCCCGATCTGCAGCGCCTTGAACGGGCTTGGAAGATCGTTTGCATTGTTGGAATAAAATCTGGACAGAGGCACGGTCAGATCATACCGAAGGCCGCTGTCTGTCAGATCCGCCTCAGACTCTGCATTCTGAAGATCCAGTTTCTCTCCTCTTTTCATGATCTTAAAGATCAGTTTCTCATTGTCTCCGCCCTGTTTGCTGCACAGGTTCTCAATATGTTCCACACAGGGTGTCTCAATCGGAGAAAAGCCAAAGCTTTTGTATGTCTCCTTGATCAGTCCCGTCACATAATCCCGCACCTGCATCTCCGCAGGCAGCATGTCCTTCATACCCTTTACCGGTTTCTTTTTTAATACCATTTTCTACGATCCTCTCTATCTCACTCCCGGCTGCCGGCCTGCTTTTTCCAGATCTCAAAACCAGTGCTGTCAGCCGATGATTCCACACTTCGACATACTGAACATTATATTTTTCGCGCCGCACTTTGTCAACCGTTTTTCATGTTTTCGCCTCTGCGCAAACAGAGCCAAAAGCCCATGCTTACAGGCTTCCAGCCATTTTCCTTCAAAACAGCAAACGATAATCATGTTTTTAGTCTTTCGCAAGATTCTATAACCCTATCTCTTATCTGACGTTTCTCCTTTGCGCCGGACGCAGAAAAAACCGTTTGCCGTCAGCTGATCATTCAGGATAACCTCAGTGTACTCATGTATCACAGAACAATACCCTCCGTGAACAAGGGGGACACTTGAATGTTAACATTCGTTGCTTGTGGCAACGGGCAACTTTTCATATAATTGTGGCAAAGATGAGAAGAAAGGAGATGATCCCCGATGCTAAACGAAAACATAAAAGCAATCAGAAAAGCAAAAGGACTTTCACAGCAGGAACTTGCCGTCAAGCTGAATGTAGTGCGGCAGACCATTTCCAAATGGGAACAAGGATTGTCTGTTCCCGATTCTGATATGCTGATTGTATTATCGGAAGCGCTTGAAACACCCGTAAGCACATTGCTGGGAGAAACGGTGACGGAGACAGAGGCTGATAACTTAAAAGCGATTTCTGAAAAATTGGAGGTGATAAACTGGCAGCTGGCACAGCGGAAAACCACAAGAAGAAAATTTCTTCATTGGCTGTTTCTCTCATTGTGTGCAGCTATCCTAATCATTTTTATGGCCCTAACACGATTAAACAGCCCTTATTTAGGTTGGGACTATCATAACCCTGAAACCGCCGTTGTCGGAGTTGGTGCTCACGCACTTGAGTGGCTGTTTGTCAGACTGGCACCGATTATCTTTACAGGAGCAGTCATCGGAGTTTTTCTGACACGAAAGAAACGGTAAAGTCACTCTGATTTTTCCGGTACCCATCAAAAGAACAGTCAAAAAATGTCATAAACAGGGGATGCATAGCCCCGTAAGAGTCGCTGCATCCCCAGAATTTTCACAAAAATGGCGGAACCATGTGGAAATACACAGTTCCGCCATCTGGATTTTTCCGGTTTCCAGGATCATGCTGTAAGAAAGGGAACCGATCCGGCTTTGCTTATATCACGCTTACTTTAACCGCTCTTTGAGGCGGTCTTCCGCCTTTGTCACATCAGTGTGCAGTGCTTTTTCCCGAAGTTCATCCAGGTGTGCCAGTTTATATACCTTCTGTTCATCCTTCCATTCCTGATTAAACGCACCAGAACGAATGGATTCATACGCCTCCTTCAAAAAACCACGGATCATCTGCCCGTCCGCTTCCCCGAACCGTTTCAGCTGTGCATACTGTGCGGTATGCGAGTGAAGACAAAGCTGGCGGAATAATCCTCTCTCGGCTGCCTGTTCCCACAAAAACGCCATCTCCCGGGAGAGATATGCTTCCGTCAGAACCGCCTCTTCTGAATGTCCCATCTCCACTTCCAGACGGAAGGCTTCTGCAAACACCTTGTAGATCAAAGGCAGAATACCAAGCTCCGTCATCAGATCCAGATACGTCTCATCGTCAATATTTCCTTCAATCGTTCCTTTTTTGGTTGCGCCAATGGCCTTGCAGAGTGCTTTTCCATATTCCAGCGCTTTTCCGCTGACATCCTGTGCCACTGCCAAAAATGCCGGATACCCTTCCCCGCTCAAATACATTTCACGGACGCCCTGCCCCAGCATTCTCGGAGCTGCCATAACCACATCGGAATCTTCGGGAAGCTCAATATTATGGAAGGTCAGATTGTAGCCGGATGCAAAATTCAAAAGCACACCCTTCTTAAAATTCGGTTTCATCAAAGTATCATAAACTTCCGGACATGCCTCATCCGGAAGAAGCACAAAGATTACGTCCGCCATCGATGTGGCTTCCTCAATGGAATATACCGGGAATCCGTCTTTTTTTGCCTGTTCATAAGACTCATCCTCACGATTTCCCACAATTACATTTTTCACGCCGGAATCCCGCATGTTCAGCGCCTGGGAGCGTCCCTGATTGCCGTAGCCTAGTATTGCAATGCATTTGTCTTTTACCAGATTCAAATCCGCGTCCTTGTCATAATAAATCTTTGCCATCTTTTCTCTCTCCTGCTCTGTGATTCCTTTTGTTTCGATTCGGCCAAATCATGTTTTCGTTCAGAAAGTGCTTTACTTCTTTCCTGTATCTACAGTATACTGAATATAAAGTAATTTTTTCTACTGCAGCCATGACAGAAAATATTCTAAAAACGACAAAGGAATCACACTATGGTCCATGAATTACTGTTTCTGCAGCTGGTCGGAGATCAACAGAAAAAACAGGAGCATCCTCTGCCCCTGTTTCCATGCAGCGCCTATTACACAAACTGGTGTTTTGGCGGAATTGAAGGAGTCCCCTGGCACTGGCACCAGGAACTGGAATTTATGATTTTAATCAAAGGACAGGTACAGGTGCAGTTCGCAGAACAGACCATTGACCTGCAGGAAGGAGACGGCTTCTTCTGCAACACCCGGTCGCTTCATCGAATCACCATGAAAAACTGCCAGGTCTGCTGCGTGAATTCTCTTGTCTTTGATGCACGCCTGATTTCCGGCGGTCCAGGTACGATCTTCGATGAAAAATATATCTATCCCCTGCTCTCTGCCAGAACTTTCTCGGGTCTGGCCCTGCATCAATCCGACCCGGTGCACCGAGAGGTTCTTTCTCATATCAAAGCGGCTCATGCAGGCTGCAAAGAGGAAGAAACCGGATATGAATACGATGTCCGATATCACCTGGCAAAGGCACTGTTGTTGATATGGAAAGAAAATCAGAAACACCTGTCGCTTACTCCCCGGGAAACATCGAAGATGGAACGGATCCGCCGGATGCTGGATTATATTCACATGCATTATGCATCTCCCATTAGTGTATCGGATCTGTCTGCTGCTGCAAGTATCTGTGAACGGGAATGCCAGCGCTGCTTCCAGAAATTCCTCCGCCAGTCTCCCATGGATTATGTACAGCAGTACCGGATCCAGATGGCCGGAAAGCTTTTGATGGAAACACAGGATTCTGTTCTGGATGTCGGGCTGGCCACCGGTTTTTCAAATCCAAGCCATTTCTGCAAAGTATTCCGCACGCATATGCACTGCTCACCTGCAGAATTCCGAAAAGCATACCAGAAGAAAGCTTCCTGTGCTGTAAATTCTGCAAAAACGACAGCCTTGCAGCAGATCATAAAAGGAGGGGCTGTCACAAAGTCCCCTCCTGTATGACCGAAGAATCATGCCGAGTGTTTTCCATCCTTTTCAGTTCCGGCAGAACCGTCAAAAGCATGGTCGCAAAGCAGGCCGCCCCTCCAATGACATTAGATACCGGCTCCGCCATAAATACTCCGTTTGCACCCAGGCCAAACACATATGGAAACAGATATGTCAGAGGGATAACCATAACCGCTTTCCGAAACAGGCTGAAAAACACAGCATGCTTTTTCTTATTGAGCGCCTTGAATACCGTCTGCCCGCTGTATTGCAGGGACTGAAAAATATAGGCAAAAAAATACAGGTGAAGCGCCGGTACTGCATCTGCAAGCAGCGTTTTATCCTGACTGAATATGGAGATGAACAGCTCCGGTCTCCAGAGGATCAGCATCCATACAACCAGCGTATAAGGAACCGTAACCTGCATCATAAGCATCATGGCTTTTCGTACATTTCTCCCTCTTTTCGCCCCATAATTATAACTGATAACCGGAGAGGCCCCTTCTACCACCGCCATGACCGGCGTATCCAGAATCTGCCTGACGGAAGAGACGATGGTCATGACAGAGACATAGACTTCCCCGCCAAAAACCATCAGAACACGGTTGCACGCGGCCTGTACCAGAGAGTTGGTACACTGCATGATGAAAGGCGCCATTCCAAGACTGACGATATCCCCTGCAAAAGGAAATGCATCTTTCACCCGCCGGATTTTTTCCATGCGGATTTGCTGCTTCAGCTTCTTTCCAAAGATATAATGGGACACCAGTATCATGGACAGGCCCTGGGAGACCACGGTGGCAACTGCCGCACCGCTCACCCCCATCCCAAGTGTAAAGATAAAAAACGGATCCAGAATCAGATTGGAAACTGCTCCGATGACAACCGAAAGCATGCCGATTCCCGGGAAACCCTGCGCATTTGCTCATGTGAGATAAAGAAGTAAAAGAAGTGTAAAAAATTTTGCCGTTCCCTGTCCGGCTGACTGCCGGACGGG